>OIEH01000093.1_pt1 | contig 62979 bp, 67 predicted proteins | sample 1604811 | NCBI WGS metagenome assembly OIEH01 (sample SAMN01760945, study PRJEB22395) | human gut metagenome | reverse complement strand
AAATTATGATTTCTCCCTTATTTTATAATGAACTATGTAAATTTTACTCCACACCAGATTTTATTGAGCCCTTTTTATTTATTTTTTTTTCTTTTTATTATATAATTTTTATAGTGATGTTTATGAAGAAAATATTTAAGTATTTAGTACCTTCTTTAGTAACCTTGGTGTTATTAGCAATAGTTTTTTGGTGTAATGATTTATATCCTTTTGGGGTTAATTCTATTGTTCAAGTAGATGCTGATTATCAATTTATTCCTGTATTATATCGTATATATGATTTTTTACATGGTAACGTGTCAGTGATATATGATGATATTGGTCTTGGTAATAGTATATATACTTCGATGATTATACAGGGGAGTATTTTTAGTCCTATTACTTGGTTGGTTTATTTTGTTAAGAGAAGTGAAATAATAAATTTTATTAATGGTGTTAGTGATTATATTGTTATTAATGAATATGGTAATGGTTATAATGTGTTAGTTAATAATATGGATAGTGATAAGTCTTTATTTTTACCTATTAATAATATTTTAGGGCTTAAGGTATATAATAATGGGAAGTTAGTTGATACGGATAAGTATTTAGATAATTTTTTATCTATTAAGTTATCTTATGGTGAGAATGATATTATTATTAAATAAGAATTGCCGTTATTTAAATTGGGGTTGTTTTTTAGTATACTTGGTATAGTTATGTTATTTATTTATAAGAATATGGGTATTAAATTAGATATATTATCTAATATTGTGTATTATATATATATGATAGTGGTATTAGTTTTTTATTTATATATTTATGTTTATTCTTTTATAAAATAGTATATAATAATTATTAGGAAAGTGATGTTATGAGAAGAAAAAAGAAAGATATGAAACTAAAATATATTGTATTATTAGGTATAGCTTTTATTGTTTTGGTGTTTGTTATTTTTTCTTTTACTTTAAAGGAAGATAGGAAGTTAAATAAATTTGAGTGGTTAGTTAAGGATAGTGTTATGGCTATTGAAAGAGTGGTATTATATCCATTTAATTATGTGGTAGATAAAGTTGGTGAATTTTTTGAACTTAAGGATATAAGGAAAAAGTATGAAGTTTTAAAGAATTCTTTGGATAGGGTAGATTCTATAGAGGCTGAGAATAAATTACTTAGGAAAGAGTTAGAAGATATGAAGGAAGAACTTAATATTAGTCATACATTAACAGAATATGAATATTTAAATGCTACGGTTATTAGTAGGAATGTTTCATATTGGTACAATACTATTACAATTGATAAGGGCAGTCATAATGGTGTTTTGGTAGATATGATAGTGGTTAATGCACAAGGACTTATTGGTAAAGTTGTTTCTGTTACGGCTTTTACTTCTAATGTTAAATTGCTTAGTACTAATGATAAAAATAATAAGATAAGTGTTTTGATTAGTAATTCTGATAATACAAATTATTATGGGGTTATTAATGGATATAATTATAATGATAAATCTTTGATTGTGGAAGGTATTAGTAATACAGATCATATTGAAAATGGTGCTTATGTATATACTAGTGGGTTAGGTGGAGTTTTTCCTCGTGGAATATTAGTGGGTACTGTTTCTTCAATAACTACTGATGAATATGATTTGTCTAAGATTATTAAGGTTAAACCTAGTGCTGATTTTGAAGATATTAATTATGTAGCTGTTTTAAAGAGAAAGAGTGTTTAATATGGTGTATGTTTTGATATATGTTATTGTTTCTTTTTTGTTAGATGGTTTTATGTCTTTGTATACAAATTTCTCTATAGATAGTATTAGTTATTTTAAAACAATATATACAGTTATTAGTATTGTTATGATTTATCATTTGTTTAGTTATGATAAGAAATATTTGATAATTATATTAATTCTTGGTATGTTATTTGATATGGTATATACAAATGTGATATTGTTAAATGTTATTATATTTGTTTTGATATATTATGTGGTTAAATATTTGGATTATGTTATGCCTAATAATATTTTTACTATTAATATTAAAACGTTGATTGCTATAATTATTTATCATTTAGTTAGTTTTATAGTATTAAATGTTATTGGATATGGTAGTTATGGAGTGGGGTTATTATTTAAAATTTTGACTCATAGTGTAATTATGACGGTGTTTTATACTTCTTTAAGTTATTTGATATTTAAGAAAATTAATGTTGATAAGATAAGGTGAGTAGTATGTTAAATAGAGAAAAAATAATAGAAATATTAAATGAATATAATTTTGATTGTGATAAATATGTAGTATTGTCTAGTTCAGCAATGGTTTTACATGGAATAAAGAAATATACTAGAGATATAGATATATCTGTAACTTGGGATTATTATAAGTATTTACTTGATAATTATGATTGTGTTTTTGAGAGATATGATATAAATGGAGATAAATGTTACATGATGGGTGATTATATTAATTTTGGTGTTACGTATTTTTATGGTAATAAAAGAATTATAGATGGGATACCTGTGCAAGATGTTGAAGAAATTATTAAATTAAAAAGGGGATTAAATAGGGATAAGGATTTAGAAGATTTAAAATTACTTATGATGTATAAGAGAGATAATTAATGCTTTTTGGAATTTTGTGATAAATCTAGATAAAAATATCGGAAAAATGTGATAATAATACTTTTTAATTTTGGAATTTTGTGATATAATGTATTTAGAGGTGATGAATGTGATACGTCTTAGAAGGAAGATAGATGACTTTTTAATTGATTGGAAAAATAATAAAGATAAGTTGCCACTTATTGTAAAAGGTGCTAGGCAAATAGGAAAGACTGATGCTATTGAAAATTTTGCTAAAAATAATTATAATAACGTTGTAGAAATTAATTTTGCTTTGCAAAAGCAATATAAGTCTATTTTTAATGATGGATTTGATGTAGATACTATTATAAAGAATATTTCATTAATTAATCCTAATTTTAAATTTGTTCCTTATGAAACTTTGATATTTTTTGATGAAATACAGGATTGTATAAATGTTGCTACTTCTTTGAAAGCGTTTAATATTGATGGTAGATATGATATTATTTGTTCTGGTTCATTAATGGGTATTAATTATAAAGAAATTGAATCAAATAGTGTTGGAAATAAACAAGATTATGAAATGTATTCAATGGATTTTGAAGAGTTTTTATGGGCTAAAGGGTATAAAGATGAACAAATAGAAGATTTATACTATCATATGAAAAATTGTGTGCCTTTTTCACAACTTGAATATGATGTAATGTTTGACAATTTTCATGAATATATGGTTATTGGTGGGATGCCTGCTATAGTTAGAATGTTTATAGTAAATAAAAACTATAGTGGAATATTAAATATGCAAAAACAAATCCTTCTTGATTATAAAGAAGATATAACTAAATATGCAACAGGTCTTGATAAAGCAAGAATATTAAATGTCTATAATAAAATTCCTGCTTTTCTTGGTAATGAAAATAAGAAATTCCAAATATCAAAAGTAGAACATGGTGCTAGAAATCGTGAGTATGTTGGAACTGTTGATTGGCTTAATAATGCTGGTATAATAAATGTATGTTATTGTCTTGATCAATTAAGTCTTCCATTAAAAGGAAATTATAATCCTGATAATTATAGAATTTATTTTAGTGATACTGGACTTTTAATAGGATCTCTTGATGAAGAAGCACAAGAAGACTTGAGAAATAATAAGAATTTTAATACATATAAGGGAGCTATATACGAAAATGTTGTAGCAGATATGCTTGTTAAGTTGGGTTATTCATTATATTTTTATAAAAATGAAAAGGGGACTATAGAAATGGATTTCTTTATTAGGGATGCTAATTCATTGATTCCTGTGGAAGTTAAAGCTAATGATAATTCAACAGTTTCATTAAATAATTTAATAGATAGTAATTTATATAAAGATATAAATTATGGAATTAAATTATGTAATAAAAACATTGGATTTAATGGTAAATTTTATACATTTCCTTATTTTTTAACATTTTTACTAAAAAGATATTTAAAAGAAAAATAGAATTAATTTAAAGAAATATTAATTAGTATTTCTTTTTTTGATAATAGAGAAATTGTTAAAAGATAGTGATATTGAGTTATTTAGTGTGTTAAGTGGTCGTGAGTGTTTGGATAAAATACGAAATAAGGAAAAATTTGATTTAATATTATTAGATGAGGATTTGCATTATATGAGTGGTGATGAGGTTGTTAAGAAACTTCATAGTATTAGAAATTTTGATATACCTGTTGTTTTATTAACTAAGGATAGTAATGTAGAGTATGATAATAGTTATAAGGAAAATGGATTTGATGATTATTTGTTAAAGCCAATAAATAAAAATAAGTTGAATGAAGTGTTAAATAAATATTTATAATGTATGACTTAAGTCTTTTATAAATTAATTGACTTAATGTCTTTTTTTTTCTATAATCATTAATGGGTGGATAATATGGAAAAAATAATATTAATTAAATATGGAGAGTTAACTACGAAGAAGGCTAATAGGAATTTGTTTGTTAATACGTTATATAACAATATTAAGTCTTTTTTAAAGGGGTATAATGTTAAGATAACTAAGAATAGGGTTAGAATGTTTATTGAGACAGATGAGAATGAGAAGGAAATTATTGATATACTTAGAAATATATTTGGTATACATAGTATTGTTTTAGCTTATAAGGTTAATACTAATGTTATAGATATTAAGAATGGTGTATTGGATGTTGTTAAGAATATATCTTTTAAAACATTTAAGGTGGAGACTAATAGGGCTGATAAATCTTTTAGTATTCCTAGTTATGAATTTAATAATATTATTGGTAGTTTAGTTTTAAAAAATATTCCTGATATAAAAGTTGATGTTCATAATCCAGAATATTTACTTAAGATAGAAATAAGACATGATTATACATATATTTATTCAAAGGAAATTACGGGTGCTGGTGGTTATCCTGGTGGTGTAGCTGGAAAAGGATTGTTGATGTTATCTGGTGGTATAGATTCTCCAGTTAGTGCTTATTTGGCTATGAAAAGAGGTATAAATATTGAATGTATTTATTTTGAATCTCCTCCGCATACTAGTATTCAGGCTAAAAATAAAGTTATTTCATTAGTTAAAAAATTAGCTAAATATCAAAATGTTATTAAATTGCATGTTATTAATTTTACGGAGATACAGGAAGCTATATATCAAAATATAGATTCTACATATATGATAACCATAATGAGAAGAATGATGTATAGAATTAGTGAAGAAGTTGTTAAAAAAATTGGTGGTTATGTTATTATTAATGGTGAGAGTGTAGGACAAGTAGCTAGTCAGACTTTAACAAGTATGCAAGTAATTAATAATGTTACTAATTATCCAATAATAAGACCTGTAGCTTGTTTTGATAAGTTAGAGATAATTGATATAGCTAAAAAAATTGATACTTATGAAACATCTATTTTGCCATATGAAGATTGTTGTACAATATTTTTACCTAAACATCCAGTTATTAATCCTAAATTGGATAAGGCAATTTTATATGAAAATAGTTTTGATTATAGAAGTTTAATTGATAAATGTGTTAGAGATATGGAAACAATAAAGATAGATAGAGATTATAATATGTTTAATATATAGAAAAAATTACCAAGTAAAATAAGGTATTAAATTTACAATATTTCACAACCTATTAGTGTAGGAGGTGAAACAATGAACAATTCACGTAATAGTAAATTATCAGTTCCAGGAGCTAAACAAGCTATTGAAAGAATGAAATATGAAATAGCTAATGAATTTGGTGTTAATTTAGGGCCAGATACAACTTCTAGAGCTAATGGTTCAGTTGGTGGAGAAATTACTAAGAGATTAGTAAATTTAGGATTAAATCAAGTTAATGGATCATATAATAGTCAATCTAAATAACTAAAAGGAATAGATTATCTATTCTTTTTCTTTACTTTTTTTATTTTTTTAGTATAATATAATTCACAAGGTGGTGTTATGAATATTATATATAAAATATTTTATATGTTGGTAGGTAGATCTATTGAGAGTGAATTAAGGACTAATAAAATTGTAAAGTTAAGGTATGATTTTATAAATGAGAGAAAGAGAGATATACTTTTTTTATTGCATTTTTCTTTGATAAATGCACCATCTTCTGAGTATGATAATTTTAGTAATAAAAATTTAATTATGTTGAATAAAATTGATAAAAAGATTGATGAACTTATACAATACTTGATAGAATTTAGTAAATATAGTTTAAAAAATAAGGGTAGAAATTATCTTTTTAATATAATTTGTAATTTTTCATTTCTTTTAATAGTTAATACACTATTTATAACTAGTGATGTTTCTTTGGTAAATAGTTTATTGCCTTTATTAGGTTGTACTATTTTATCTGTATCAAAATCTATAATAGATACTCAAAAATATAAATATGAATGTAGTGAAGACTATGTAGATGTTATAGAAAGTTTATTGTTTGATTTGGATGCTTTAAAGAGGGATGTTAATGAATATATTGAGGCAAGGACGGCAATTAAATATGAAGATATAACTTTAGAGAAAATTATTAATTTTGCTTCTTCTTTTGATATTGATTTTGAGTTAAGTGATTTAAATAAGAGTAGACTTGATATTAATGAAAGTAGTGAGAATACACATGGTAAGTCTAGTGATAATACTACTATAAATAAAACTGATGATGAGGAAATAATTGTGGAAGAGGTTGAAGTAAGTCGTAAAGTAGGAGAGAAGGGAAGAAGTAAAGTAAGAAAAAGAAAAAGGTAGTGGTTATGAATGGAAAAGTTTAGTAAATGGTTAATGAGTAAATTTGTTTCTAGAAAGATTAAACTTTCAAAAATTAACGAGGCTTATGATACATCAATGAAATGTATTGATATGGATAGGGAATTTTTACAAAATTATGAGTGTGAAGGTAAAAATGAGGATGTTACTAAATTAGTAAAAGATTGGTTTGATACTAAGCATGTGCTATATAGGCAATTATTAAAATGTGATAGAATGCTAGAAGAGTCTTATGAGAAAATTAATCAGTTATGTTTTGATGATTTGGAAGATAAAAAGAGAAATTTAAAAAGGATAAATGATATTAAATATTTGGATATGTTATTTCATCTTGTGGTAACTGTTTTATTTGTTATAGGATTATCTTTGGGAAAAATTACTTTAGTACCATTTTTACTTTTAATAGCTGGTACATCTTTTGGTATGTCTATTAAATGTTTTTATGATGATTTGTTAGAAAGAATGCAGTCTGATAATGTTCAGATATTGTTAAAGAAGTATATGTCTCATATTCTTGAATATAGAAATAATATTAATAGTTTTATAATTTCTAGAGATAAATATGACGATGAGTTTATTTCTAATGTTTGTTCTTTACAAGATCAAGATAGGGATAAAGGAAAATCTTTTGGAGGAAATTATAGTTATAAATTTGATGGATATAGTATAAATTCTGGTATGGGAAATAATAAGGGTAGAGGTAGAGTTAGAAGAAGATAAAGAAAGGTAAAGTATAATTATGATGGATATTTTGATTGATACGATAATAGATACGTTAAAATTAGTACCTTTTTTGTTTGTGTCATTTATACTTATGGAAGTTATTGAACATAAATTAAATAATAAAAAGATATTAGAGAAAACTAATAAATTTGGACCTATTGTTGGATCTTTATTAGGGATTATTCCACAGTGTGGTATGACTGCTATGGCTTCAAATTTATATAGTGTTAGGGTAATTACTTTGGGTACTTTAATGTCTATATTTTTATCTTGTTCTGATGAGATGTTACCTATGCTTATTGCTAATAGAGCATCGTTTTCTTTAATTATGAAAATACTTTTAGTTAAAGTTTTATTAGGTATGCTTATGGGACTTATTATTGATTTTGTTAGTAGGAAAAAGGTTAATAGTCAAGTTGGAATAGAGGAAATGTGTGATAATGAACATTGTCATTGTGAAGATGGGATATTTATTTCTAGTTTAAAACACACTATGAAAATAGTTATATTTATATTTGTTATATCTTTAATACTTAATAGTTTTGATTATTCTATATATATTGATAAGATTATAAATAATAGTAAAATTATTGCTCCTATAATACTTAGTTTTGTTGGGTTAATACCTAATTGTGCTAGTAGTATTTTAATAACTAAATTATATTTGGATGATATTATATTATTTGGTAGTATGATATCTGGTCTTTTAGTTAGTAGTGGTGTTGGGATACTGGTATTATTTAGACAAAATAAGAGTGTAAAAGAGAATATTATGATAGTTTTATTACTTGTTATTATTTCTAGTATTTGGGGCATAATATTTAATTTTGTAAATTTTTAGAACTTTATAGTTCTTTTTATTTATAATTTTTGTTTTTAATGATATAATTTTTATGGGAGAATATGATGGAGATATATATAAAAGATATAATTAAACTATGTGATGGTAAATTACTTAGTGGTGATGAAAATATTGTAATTAATAATATTAAAATTGATAGTAGGAAAATAAATGATGGAGATATATACGTTGGTATTCGTGGAGAAGTAAATGATGGTAATATTTTCTTTGAAGATGCTATAAATAGAGGAGCTAAAGCTATAATTGTAGATAATTCAAAATTGGATTATGATAAGTATGGTGATGTTACTATAGTACTTGTTAAGGATACGGTTTGGTGTTTACAAGAGTTAGCTAGATATAAGAGGAGTTTGTTTAAGGGAGAAGTTATTGCTATTACGGGTAGTGTTGGAAAAACGACTACTAAGGATATGGTTGCTTCTATATTAGGTGAAAAGTATAAGGTTTTAAAGACAGAGGGAAATTATAATAATCATATTGGATTACCTTTAACTATACTTAATTATACTTTAGAAGATGTTATGGTGGTAGAAATGGGTATGAGTCATAAGGGGGAATTATCTCTTTTGTCAAGAATAGCAAAACCTACTTTGAGTATTATTACTAATGTTGGTACTGCACATATTGGTAATTTGGGTAGTCGTGAAAATATATTAATGGCTAAATTAGAGATATTAGATGGAATGGATAATAAGAAATTAATTATTAATAATGATAATGATATGTTACATGAATATTATGTTAAAAATAGTGATAATGTTATAACTGTTGGTATTAATAGTAGTTCTATGTATAGGGCTGTTAATGTTAGAGATAATTGCTTGTTTTTTGATATTGATGGATATTTGGAAAATGTTAAAAATGTTTATATGAATGAAGCATATATTATTAATTTGCTTGTAGGGTATGCTGTTGGTTCTTTACTTGGTTTAACTAATGAGGAATATTTGAATGGTGTTAAGAAAGTAACTTTGTCTAGTAAAAGACTTGAGATGGTTATGAACAAGTATGGATATAATATTATAAATGATAGTTATAATGCTAATTATGATTCTATGAAGGTTGGATTAGAATATTTACATAATATTAATTATAGTGGAAGAAAGATTGCTGTTTTAGCTGATATGTTAGAACTTGGTGAATATAGTAAGAAGATGCATGAAGATGTTGGAATAGAAGTGGTTAAGAATAAGATTGATGTACTTGTTACTGTTGGAGAATATGCTAGATATATTAATGATAAGGCTATTAGTGTTGGATTTAATAAAAATAATAGTTATCATTTTAATAGTAATATAGAATGTATAGATTTTTTAAAAGGATTTTTGAAAAGGGGAGATACGGTTCTTTTTAAGGGATCTAATGGTATGAAGTTATATGAAATAATTGATGAAATAATAAAGTGAGTGGGTGTAATATGGAGAGTTTGTTATATAAGATAGGTAGGCCTATAGTAAAGTTATATTTTAAATTATATAAACCTAGATTTTATGGTATTGAAAATATTCCTAAAAGTGGTGGTGTAGTATTGGCTGGTAATCATATGAGTAAATTTGATCCTTTACTTGTGGCATCTTCTACGAAGAGGTGTATACATTTTTTAGGAAAGAAAGAGTTATGTCGTGGTTTTGGAAAGGTATTCTTTAGGATGGCGGGTATGATTCCTGTTGATAGGTCTAAGCATAATCCAGAAGCTTTAAAAGAAGCAATTAGTGCTTTACGTAGTGGTTATGTTGTAGGAATATTTCCTGAAGGTACTGTAAATAAAACTAAGGATATAATTTTACCTTTTAAGTATGGTGCTGTTAAGATGGCACGTGATAGTGGGGCTTTGATACTACCATTTTCTATAACAGGTAAATATACTTTTCTTAAAAAAGGTGTTAGAATAACTTTTGGTAAACCATATAAAGTTATGGATGACTTGGAAGTAGAAAATAAGAAATTAGAAAATAATGTTATAGAGTTGATTAAGGAAGGTAATAAAAATGGAGAAACATATTAAGGGTTATAGTTTTTTGAGAGGATTTTTAGGATTTGGTTTTAAACTTGTTTATCAAATTAAGATAACTGGTAAAGAGAATATTCCAGCTTCAGGGCCTGTTGTTGTTTGTGGTAATCATAATCATGTTCATGATCAATTTCCTGTTATTTTGTCTACAAAGAGAATGATACATTATATGGCTAAGAAGGAATATTTTGATGGTAAGATGGCATGGTTTTTTAGAATGGCTGGATGTATTCCTGTAGATAGAAGTATTAAAGATGAAAGTGCAAAAGAAGAAGCAATTAGTATTTTAGAAGAGAATGAGGTTTTTGGAATATTTCCGGAAGGAACACGTAATGAATTATCTTGTAAGGAAGAATTAATAGATAAATATTATAAAATATATGATAAAGAATATACTAGGAAAGAATTTAAAAAAATTATTAAGAAAAATAGGGTTAGAATATCACAGGTTAATCTTTTAGAAGAGTTATATAATGATAAGAAAATAGATTATAATTTTTATAAGAAGTATGTAATAAATGCTAAGAAAGGGTTAAAACATTTGGTAGAAGATAATATTATTACTTTAGAAGAATATAATGATTCATTACTTTTGCCTTTAAAATTTGGAGCTGTTTCAATGGCAAAGAAGACGGATAGTGTTATTGTTCCTTTTGCTTCAAATGGGGAATATAAATTATTTGGTAAAAGGCCTAAAGTAAAAATAGGAGAGGGTTTTAAAGTTTCAGATATGTCTTTGGAGGATGCTAATAATAAATTAAGAAAGGAAATTATTAGTTTATTGGTAGATATATTAGATTAGGAGTTTTATGAAAAAGAAAAGAGTATTAATAATTTATGCTACTTATGGTTCTGGACATAAGACGGTAGCTAATTATATTTATAATTATTTTAATAAAAAAGGTAAGTATGAAGTTAAAGTTATGGATATAATGGATTATGGTAATATAATTGGTAATATTAGTAAGAAAGTATTTGAACAGAATTTTAAGCATAGAAGTAGTTTTGTGTTTACTACTTTGTATAAGATATTTGATAGAAAAAGTACTACTGTTGGATATAAGAGTGTTACTAGGGCTTTATTTCATAATAAAAAATTAAAGGAAGATATAGTGTCTTATAATCCAGATCTTATTATAGCAAGTCATTTTTTTGGTGCTACTATAGGAGGAATATATAATAAAAAGGGATTAATAAATAGTAAAATTATAAGTATTATAACGGATTTTAAATCACATGAATTGTGGATTAAAGATATTAATTATATGGATGCATTAATTGTAAGTAATGATATTGTTAAAAAAGAATTAGTATTAAATAATGGTATTGATAAGAGAAAGATTTATTCTTTTGGAATACCTATATCAGAGAGTTTTAGTTTAACTAGTGATAAAGAAAAAATAAAAAATAAATATAAAGTAAATAATGGAAAATTAACATTTTTATTCTTTGCTGGTGGTAGTATGGGATCATCTTTTTCATATGAATATTTAAAGAAAGTTCTTGAATGTAGATATGATATTAATATAATATTTGTTTGTGGTAAGAATGAAAGATTAAAAGAAAAAGTTAATTATTTAGTACTACAAGAAGGATATAAGAATGTTATGGTATTAGGTTTTTCTAATGAAGTAAATAATTTACTTAATATTTGTGATGTAGTAATTACTAAACCTGGTGGTATTAGTGTTACAGAATGTTTGGAAATGAAAAAACCAATGTTACTTATTCAGGGAAATGGGGGACAAGAAATATATAATGCTAGATTTGTTTGCTTTAATGGATATGGTATTAATTGTCGTCGTCCTAAGAAATTGGTTTGGGCTATGAATAAGATTATTCATAATAGAAATGTTTTAGATAATATGAATAATAAACTTAGTAAATATGATACGAATAAGTCATTAGAAAAGTTATATAAATTATCAGAAAGTTTAATGAGGTAATAATGGATAAAAGAATAAGAGAAATTTTAAATAAAGAAAAGAATAGACAGAGGGATAATATTGAATTAATAGCATCAGAAAATTATGTTTCTAATGATATATTAGAGTTACAAGGAAGTATTTTTACAAATAAGTATGCTGAAGGGTATCCTGAGAGGAGATACTATGGTGGATGTGAAAATGTTGATGTTATAGAGAATTTAGCTATAGAATATGTTTGTAAATTATTTAATGTAAAATATGCTAATGTTCAACCTCATTCTGGTAGTCAGGCTAATATGGCTGTATATAGAGCGTTACTTAATCATGGTGATAAGATAATGGGACTTAATTTATCTCATGGTGGTCATTTAACACATGGACATAAACTTAATTTTAGTGGAATAGATTATGAAGTTGTTAGTTATAATGTAGATAATGATAGTGAAGTAATTGACTATAATAAGGTAAGAGAAATAGCTTTAAAAGAAAAACCCAAAATGATTATAGCAGGTGCTTCTGCATATTCTAGAGAAATAGATTTTAAGAAATTTAAAGATATAGCTTTAGAAGTTGGAGCTTACTTAATGGTAGATATGGCTCATATAGCTGGTCTTGTAGCTACTGGACTTCATATGTCTCCAATACCTTATGCTGATATTATTACTAGTACAACACATAAAACATTGCGCGGTCCTAGAGGGGGGATGATTCTTACTAATCGTGAAGACATTATAAAGAAAATTAATAAAGTGGTATTTCCAGGAGTACAAGGAGGACCACTTATGCATGTTATTGCTGCCAAAGCACAGTGCTTTTATGAGGCATTACAACCAGAATTCAAAGAATATCAATTACAAGTTATTAAGAATATTAAAACATTAGAGAAAGTACTAAAAGAAGAAGGAATTAGACTTGTATCTAATGGAACAGATAATCATTTGTTACTTTTAGATGTTAAAAATTCTGTTGGTATAACTGGTAAGAAAGCAGAAGAGGTCTTAGATAAAATAAATATAACAGTAAATAAGAATACTATTCCTAATGATTTAGAGAGTCCTATGGTAACTTCTGGTATTAGAATTGGTTCTCCTGCTATGACTACAAGAGGATTTAAAGAAGAAGAATTTACTATTTTAGGAAAAATTATATGCAAGTGTTTAAAAAATTATGATAATGTAGAAGTTTTAAAACAACTAAAAGAAGAAGTATTAGAACTTACAAGAAATAGGACTTTGTTTTAAAATTTATAATATTTAGTGGGTGTAAAGAAATATCCACTATTTTTATTTAATAAAAAGACAAATGTTTTGTAGATTAACTATTTACAAAAATACTAATATTTACTATAATTAAATCAAGGTAGAAATCAAAGAATATTAAAGGATGTGAATTATGGATAAAAAAAAGAAAGTAATGGGTGTATTGTTTACTTTAACAATTATATTTACAATTATAGGTTCAACTTTTGCATATCTATCTTGGTCAAGTAGTGAAGAACAAAAAACAAATGTAACATTTACAAAAGGAGAAGGCTTTAGTTGTAGTGTTAATGGTGGTGGCAATATAGCAGAAGGTGACGTTATTTTGATGCCAACGGTAGTAAATGATAGTACAACTTCTTATTACATAAAGAGAACAATAACAGTAAATCCAACAATAACAGATAGTTTATTACCTATATATATGGATTTATGGTTAGATATCAATAGTCTTGGTACAGGATTATCTAATAGTTTAAATTTAAAGTATGCTTTAACAACAAGTAGTACCAGTCCAACAACTGGGGTCGTAAGCTCTGGTAATTTTAATGGAAAGATAGCTGGGGATAAAGTTAATTTACTTACTTCAAAAGAATACACGGCAACTACTACGGATACATATTATTTATGGATTTGGTTAGATGCTGCAGAAACAAGTAGTGATACCATGAATCAGTCATTTAGTTTATCATTAGGTGGTAGCTGTATGAATGATGTTCCAGCAAGTAAACCAGATATTAAAGATGGAATGATACCAGTAGTAATATCTAGTAATGGAATAACTTCAACAGTATCTGAAGATGATGCTTCTTGGTATAATTATAATAATAAGGAATGGGCTAATATGGTTTTAGTAAATGATAGTTCTAGAAGTACTTATCAGAATACTTCTGGAGTTGTAGTATCAGAAGATGATATATTAGCTTATTATGTCTGGATACCGAGATATAAATATCGAATACCAGAAGTTAAATGTAGTACATTAACTAATCCAACATATGAGGAAAATCCTGAATGTTATGTATATGTATTAAGTGATAGTGATAAGACATTACTTATTAATTGGGGGCATGCTTATGCCCAGAGTGCTGGATTTACTAGTTATACATTGGAAGAATTAACGACAGATGTAAATAATGCTCTTCAAACAGGTACTTTTTCAAATGCTAGTCTTGGAATTGAAATGTCTACTTCTCAACTTATTGACATATATAATCAAAATAATTCAGATAATCAGATAACATATACGATGGAAATTTCTTCTTCATATAATTATACAGGTCCAAGAGAAATTGATATTATATATGAAGATAAATCAACAACTAAAACTTTGGGAGATGCAGTTAATACTTATTATACTCATCCAGCCTTTACATTTGGTAATACCGAAGTAAATGGTATTTGGGTAGGAAAGTTTGAAACTGGTGGAACGGCTACAGCTCCATTAATAAAACCAAATATCAGTTCTCTTAGAAGTCAAACAGTATCTAAAGAATTTACAACTGCTCAAAGATTTGGGACAAGTACATACGGAATGACTAGTAATGTTGATGCACATATGATGAAAAACAGCGAATGGGGAGCAGTAGCCTATCTATCTCATAGTAGATATGGAGCAAATCGAGAAATATACATTAATAATTCATCTGGATATTATACGGGAAGAAGTGGCGGAAATGTCGGTGGAAGTACCGCAATTAATACGGTATATACCAGTCAAACATCTACCTCACAATATAATACTTATGGCTTTTATACTTGGGATGGATATTTACTAGAATATAATACAAATACGAAGAGTGGTACACATGACATAAGCAAGGTAGCCAGTACGACCGGTAATATCACTGGAGTATATGATATGTCTGGTGGTGCTTATGAATATGTTATGGGATATTATAGTCCAGCAAGTAGTACTTGGGGAGCAACTTCATCATATAATTATGCAGGATTTTCAAGTCAACCTAATAGTAAATATTATGATGATTATACGTCAACTAATTTACTTACAGCATGTAATGGTGGAATATGTTATGGACATGGATTATCCGAAGTAAGTAATTGGTATGGTGATTCTGCCGACTTTGTCAATGGCAGTAGTCCGTGGTTCGAACGTGGCGGCAACTTCATCAATGGTTCCGTTGCGGGTTCGTTCGGCTTCGACAGCAACAGCGGTGATGCCAACAGTGATTGGGCCGCCCGCTCGGTTTTGGTCGTTGGTTCTTAGTGATGCGAAGCATCACGGGTTGCTCTTTAAAAAGGATTATAAATAAGGTGGTGGTAGTAAAAAAACAGATTATATTATAAAATTTCGTAGAAGGTTGTGCCTGTTTTGCCTCTTTTTTTGCAAAACAGGCACTGGATTATGGGGGTAAAAAAAGGATGTAGGGATAATTTCGTAATGCCAACTTTGTCAATGACAGTAATCCGTGGTTCAAACGTGGCGGCAACTACAACAATGGTTCCAATGCGGGCACGTTTAACTTCAACAACAACAACGGTAATGCCAACAACAATAGGGCCGCCCGCTCGGTTTTGGTCGTTGGTAGACTACAATAATAGATAATTATATTATGCTAGGGGATAATGTTTAAGGACATTATATTAGTTTTTATCGTAGAGAAATTATTCCTTTTCATGGTTGGTGAATAAACACATAAAAAATGATAGATTCGCGTGAGTAGCAAAATGGTGAAAATGAGAATTTATCAAAATTATTTTTTGCAGTACAATTTTTTGTGCTGCTTATTTTTTGGAGGTATAGTGTGAGTAAATTATATACGAAATATTTAGAAAAGAAGAATATTAATAAAGACAAATATTATTTATTTGAGTGTGGAATGTTTTATATATTTATCGATGATGATGCTTATAAGATAAGTAAGTATGTACCATTTAAAATTACTAGATTAAATGAAAATATAGTAAAGTGTGGTTTTCCTAAGAATAGTATAGATAAATATATGGGAATATTTGAGAATTTAGAGTTGGATGTTGAGATAATAAATAATAATGATAGAGGTGTTATAAATGATAAAATAATTAAGATGATTAAAGATATAGATATTGATAATATTAGTCCGTTAAAAGCGATAGAAATACTTTATAAGTTTAAAGAGTTATTGAATGAATGAGTTAGAAGGATTAATGATATATAAACAGTATTTAGGGATGATATATTATACGGAAAATATTACTTTAAAGTATCCGAAAAGTGAAAAGGGAGCAATGGTTGATGAGATAAAAAGAATTACTTATAATGGTATGAGAAAGATAATACTTGCTAATAAGGAGTTTAATAAGATTAAAAGAATAATTATTTTAAATGAGATAGATGTAGAACTTAAGATGTTAAAAGTAATGATTAGGGTATCTTATAGAAAGAAATATATTAATAGTAAGAATTATAGTGCTTGGAGTAAGAAGATATATAATATAGGGAATTTACTTGGTGGATGGATAAAGTCATGTCTAAAAGTATAAAGAATTGTTTTTATAAGAAGTTAACATTTGAATCTTTACTTAGATCACATGATAGAGCTAAAAAAAATAAGACTAATAGATATGAATTACTTAGATTTAGTGTTGATATTGAGACTAATATAGTTGGAATTATGAATAGTTTAAAGAATGGTAGTTATAGACTTGGTAAGTATAAAGTATTTACAATATATGAACCTAAAGAAAGAATTATTAAGTGTTTACCTTATAGAGATAGAATAGTACAACAGTGGTATATTTATGAATTTATAAAACCTTATATTATACCTAGAATAATTAATACTTGTTGTGCTTGCATTGATAATAGGGGGACTCATTATGCTGTTTTGATGGTAGATAAATATATGAATATTATGAAAAGAAAATATGATAAATATTATATTCTTAAGTTAGATATTAAGAAATATTTTTATAATATTGATAAAAATATATTATATAAGATAATGAATAGTTTCGTTAGTGATAAAAAAATACTTTGGTTAACTAAAATATTTATATATGATGATGAAATAGATAAGGGAATACCGATAGGGAATTATACTTCACAATATTTTGCTAATATATATTTAAGTATATTAGATAGATATGTTAAGGAAGTGCTTAAGGTTAAGTATTATGTGAGATATATGGATGATATGGTAATTCTTCTTTCTACGAAAGAAGAATGTAGGATAGTTATGGAAAAGATAAAGATGTTTTTAAATAAGGAATTAAAATTAGAATTGAATAATAAAAGTAGATATTATCCTTCAAAGATGGGAGTTAATTTTTGTGGTTATAGGATATATGATGGGTATAGACTTATTAGAAATAGTAGTAAAAGAAAAATAAAAAAGAGAATTAAGAAATGGAAAAAAGATAAGAATATGGGATGTTTGGATAGGAAGAAGATGATGATTAGTTTTAATAGTTGGTCTTCACATATAAGGCATGCAAATAGTTATCATATATATCAGAAGATATATAGAGAAATAGAAAATATTATGTTTTAATAGATGAATTAGAAATAATAGGTATTTGGAATTATTGTTAAAGGGATTAATGATGTATAGTATAAGTTAAGTTTGAATATACTTTTTTTTTGATGTGAAATGTTATATAATACTTATGGGATGTGATATTTATGTTCGTGGATGAAGTTATTATGGAAGTTTGTGCTGGTCGTGGTGGAGACGGCTGTATGGCATATAGGAGAGAGAAGTTTGTGCCAATGGGGGGGCCTAATGGTGGGTCTGGTGGACATGGTGCTAATATTATTTTTAAGACAGATACGGGTTTAAAAACGTTAATTGATTTGAGATATTTAAAGAAGATTACTGGTGATGCTGGTAAGAATGGTGAGGGAAAGAATCAAACGGGTAAGGATAGTGCTGATAAAATTATTAAGGTTCCTGTTGGTACGACGGTAAAAGATTTGGAAACGGGAAGTGTTATTGCTGATCTTACTAAGCCAGGTGAAGAAGTAATTGTTGCTTATGGTGGACGTGGTGGACGTGGTAATGTTAGTTTGGCTACGAAAAATAATCCTTGTCCTTCTTTTGCTGAACGTGGTGAACCTGGTGAGGTAAGAAAAATTAAAGTTGAACTTAGAATGATGGCTGATGTTGGTTTGGTAGGTATGCCTAGTGTTGGGAAGAGTACTATATTATCTATGATTACCAATGCTAATCCTAAGATAGCAAGTTATCATTTTACAACTTTATCTCCTAATTTGGGAGTTGTTACTACCAAGGGTAATAGTTTTGTTATTGCTGATTTGCCTGGGCTTATTGAAGGTGCTTCTTTAGGCGTTGGTCTTGGTCATAAATTTTTAAAACATATTGAGAGAACGAAAATAATTGCTCATGTTATTGATATGAGTGGTAGTGAGGGAAGAAATCCATATGAAGATTATATGGCTATTAGAAAAGAATTGGCTAGTTTTAGTGAGAAATTATTAAATAAGAAGGAAATTATTATTGCTAATAAGATGGATATTGATGGTAGTTTGGATAATTTGAGAGAATTTAAGTCTAAGGTTAGTGAAGAGGTTATTTCTATATCTGCTCTTAATAAGGATAATTTAGAAGAGTTAATTGATAAATTAAATGTTTTGGTTGAAGAGACAGAAGATGATGTTTTATATGAAGATGATATACAAGAAAGTCATGTGTTATATAAGTTTAAAAAAGAGAAGCCATATTCTATTACTAAAGAGGGTCATACTTATGTTATAAGTGGTAAGGAAGTAGAAAAGATATTTAAGATGATGAATTTTAATACTGAGGAGGCTATTAATAGATTTTCTATGAAACTTAGAAATATGGGGGTAGATGATGATCTTGAGAAGATGGGTATTCAGGAAGGTGATATTGTTAAAATATTAGATTATGAATTTGAATATACTAAGTAATTTGGTAGTGTTTGACTAAATGTTCATAATGTGGTATATTATTTGTGCACCTTTGATAGGTGAAATGTTCTTTAGAAAATTGTTTGAAATTGACAAATGGTTAATTATTTGAGATAATTACAATAGAGGTGATGTGTATGAAGTATGGTGATGTTTCTCTAAGTATTCAGGATATATTGGAAAAAGAATTTAAAATTGATACTAGAGGGTATAGACCACAGGAAGTTGATAGCTTTTTAGATGTTATTATGAGAGATTATAATGAATATAATAATATTATTAAAGCACTTGTTAAAGATAATAAGTCTTTAATGGCTGAGAATCATACATTAAAAGAAGAAGTACGTAATTTAAAATCAAGTATAGAAGCAGCAAAATATGGTGAAAAAGAAATAACTAATGTTGATTTGTTAAGAAGAATTTCTCAGTTAGAGAAAATAATTCTTGGAAAAGAGGAAAAATAAATCTTGAAAGAGAAAGAATTGTTATCCGGACAAACGCTATAGTGATATAGAGGAAAGTCCACGCTCACACTGTCTGTGATGATGGTAGTGTTTGTGCTTAGGGAAAAAATAACCTAAGGTAGTCTTATGACTAACGGCATTCTTTTGGTCTAAGGAATTTCTATGATTAAAAGAATATAAAGTGCCACAGAGACGAGTCTATTTAGAAATGAATAGAATGAAACGAGGTAAACCCCACAAGTGAGAAACCCAAATAATGGTAGGGGAACTGTTTTAGAAGAATAAGAATGATAAAACGGATGGGAAACCATAGATAAATGTTTGTCGCCTCTTTTAGAGGTACAGAACGTGGCTTATAGGATAACATATTATTTGTTTTAAGGAAGTGTTTATGAAAGATATTGGTTTAAAATTAAAAGAAAAAAGGGAAGAAAATGGTGTCTCGGTTGATGAAGCAGCCGAAGATTTAAAAATGAGACCTAGTCAAATAATTAGTTTAGAAGAGGGAAGAAAAGAAGATTTTAGTGATGTTAATACTTTGAAATTTTTTATTCGTGATTATGCTAAGTATTTGGGATTAGATGGTGAAAAACTAGTAGATGAATTTAATGAATTTTTGTTTGACTTTACATCTAAGATACCTTCAGAAGTTATTGAGGAAGCTAAACAAAAAAGAGAAAAAGAAAAGAAGGAATTTTCTTCTCCTTATACAAAGAAAGAGGGACATAATAAAACTTATATTATATGTATAGGTGTTTGTGTGTTAGTACTTTTGATATTTATAATTACTTATTTTGTTGTTAGTGGAGTTAGAAATAATGATTTTAAAGATGATAATGTAACTTATGTTATTAGGAGGTAGAAGTGAATAAAGCAAATAAAATTACAATGTCAAGGATTATATTGTCAGTAATAATAATTATAATATTATTGTTTCCTTTTCATGAGGTGGGTGTAAATATTCCTACATATATTGTTAATGGAAATATTGTTATGGATTTAAGATATATAATATGTGGTGTTTTATTTATTATTGCTTCTTTAACAGACTTTTTTGATGGGTATGTGGCTAGGAAGTATGATATGGTTACTGATTTTGGTAAGATGATAGATGCTATATCAGATAAATTGCTTACTAATTCATTATTAATTATTTTAGCTTGTGATAATATGATACATCCAGTTATACCGGTTATTATTATAGTACGTGATATTGTCGTAGATTCTATAAAGATGCTTATTGGTAATAAGGGTAAAGCTGTTGCTGCTATACCTGTAGCAAAGTGGAAAACAGCAACATTAATGGTGGGATTAACTTTAACGTTGTTTTATAATTTACCTTTTGAGTTGTTTGGAATTAGGGTATCAAGTTATTTGTTAATAATTGCTTCTGTTTTAGCAATATATTCTGGGGCTAAGTATTATGTTATGGCACGAGAATATATAACAGATAAATAAAAAATGCTTGCATTATAATTAAATATATAGTATTATTAATTTGTTCCTATTTCTTGGGTGATGGTACTCCTTACCTCATCTGTGATTTAGGTGAAAATCAGATAAAGGAGGAAAAAATGGCTTTAACGAAAGAACAAAAAAGTAAGTTAATTGAAAAATATGCTAGAGATCCTAAGGATACTGGTTCTCCAGAAGTACAAATAGCTATACTTACTGAAGAAATTAAGGCTTTAACTCTACACTTAAATAATAATAAACAAGATAAAGAATCTAAAAGAGGTCTTCATATGAAGATTGGTAAAAGAAGAAGTTTATTAAACTATTTAAGAGAAAATGATGTTGTAAAATATCGTGAAATTGTTCAAAGTCTTGGTTTAAGAAAATAATTGTATTAGAAAAGTAGGCACTCTTTTTTGAGTGCCTTTAAATTTGTGAAAGAAGAGGTAATATGGAAAAGAAAATATTTAATTTGGATTTTAGAGGAAGAAAATTAGTTGTAGAATCTGGAGAATTGGCTAAGCAAGCTGCTGGAGCAGTTCTTGTTAGATATGGTGATACGGCAATATTGTCGGCTTCTGTAATGAGTAAAAATGCTACGACGGGTGATTTTTTTCCACTTACAATAAATTATCAAGAAAAGTTATATTCAGTTGGTAAAATACCTGGTGGTTTTATAAAGAGAGAGGGTAGACCTACTGAACAGGCTATTTTGGCTGCTAGATTGATAGATAGACCAATTAGACCTTTGTTTGCGGAAGGTTTTAGAAATGAAGTTCAAGTAATTAGTACTGTTTTGTCTGTTGATCAGGATTGTTCACCTGAGATGACAGCTTTATTTGGTTCATCATTGGCTTTAATGATTAGTAATATTCCTTTTGAGGGACCGGTGGCTGGAGTGGTTGTGGGTCACTATAATAATGAATTTATAATAAATCCTGATGCTGAATTAATAGATGATTGTGATTTGATATTAAATGTTGCTGGTACTAAAGATGCTATTAACATGGTAGAATCTGGTTCTAAAGAAGTTAGTGAAGAATTAATGATAGAAGCTATTATGTTTGGACATGAGGCAATTAAAGAATTATGTCAATTCCAAGAAGAGATAACTCGTGAGATTGGTGTTGAAAAGATAGAGGTTGAATTGGCTCATATTGATGATGCGCTAAGTGAAGAAGTAAGTGACTATGCTAGAAATAATATGCTTATGGCTATTCAAATAAAAGATAAATTGGAAAAATATGCTAAAATAGATGAGGTTAAGGAAGATACGATTAATTATTTTAGTGAAAAGTATAGTGATTCAGAAGATTTGGAAACAATACTTAAAAGTGTTAAGATATTGGTGGATACTATTGAGGGTGAAGAAGTTAGAAAACTTATAATAAATGATAAAATTAGACCTGATGGTAGGGCTATGGATGAAATTAGAGATTTATCTGCTTCTGTAGATATTTTGGCAAGAACTCATGGTAGTGCATTATTTACAAGAGGGCAAACACAAGTATTATCTGTTACAACTTTAGGAGCTTTGGGAGAACATCAAATATTGGATGGTCTTGGTATTGAAGAAGAAAAAAGATTTATGCATCATTATAATTTTCCAGCTTTTTCAGTGGGTGAGACTGGTAGATATGGTTCACCTGGTAGAAGAGAAATTGGACATGGTGCTTTGGGGGAAAGGGCATTACTTCAAGTTATGCCTTCAGAAGAAGAATTTCCTTATACGGTACGTGTAGTATCTGAAGTATTGGAAAGCAATGGTTCTTCTAGTCAAGCGTCAATTTGTGCTGGATGTATGAGTTTGATGGCTGCTGGTGTTCCAATTAAGGCACCGGTTGCTGGTATTGCAATGGGACTTATTACTGATGGTGATAAATATACTATATTAACAGATATTCAAGGATTAGAAGATCATATGGGTGATATGGACTTTAAGGTTGCTGGTACAAGAAAAGGTATTTGTGCTATGCAAATGGATATTAAAATTAAGGGCGTTAATAGACAAATATTATCTGAGGCACTTCTTCAGGCTAAAAAAGCTAGAATGGAAATATTGGATGTTATGGAAAGTGCTATTAGTGAACCTCGTCATGAACTTAGTCCTTATGCTCCAAAGATAGAAACGTTTAGAATTGATCCTGAAAAGATTAAGGATGTTATAGGACGTGGTGGAGAGATGATTACAAAGATTATTTTGGAAAGTTCAAATGTTAAGACAGTAAATGATAAAAATGCTGTTAAGGTTGATCTAGAAGATGATGGTAGAGTAATTATATATCATACGGATAGTGAAATTATTAGAAAGACTAGAGAGAGGATAGAACAAGTTGTAAAAGAAGTTGAAGTAGGTAAGGTATATACTTGTAAAGTAGTTAAAGTAGAAGACTTTGGTGCTTTTGTAGAATTGTGGCCTGGTTGTGAAGGGTTAATTCATATTTCTCAATTGGATGTTAATAGGGTTGAGAAGGTTAGTGATGTTGTTAATGTTGGAGATGAAATTGTGGCTATAGCAACAGGCTATGATAGGAAGGGTAAATTAAATTTATCTAGAAAAGATTTACTTCTTAAGAATAAAAAAAGTGAAGAGAAATAATTTGATAGAAAGATACTAAAAAAACAGACTTTTGTTAGTCTGTAGTTTAGTATCCTTTTTTCTTATATTCATCATATAATTCTTTAAATCTTTGAAAGTGAATAATTTCTCTTTGTCTTAAAAATAACAATACATCAATAATATCTTTATCATTAGTTAGGGTAATTAGGTGTTCATATGTAGCTCTTGCTTTTTCTTCAGCAGCCATATCTTCAGATAAATCAGCGAGCGGGTCTCCTGTTGTGGCAAAGTAAGCTACGGTAAAGGGAACACCGTTTGAGTCTGTTGGATATAGGGCATTACCATGTTCAGTATAATGTGAAGCTAATCCAGCGTTTTCTAATTCTTCTTTTGTTGCTCCTTTTAATAATTGGTATACCATAGCTGATATTATTTCTACATGGGCTAATTCTTCTGTACCGATATCGGTAAGTAGAGCTTTTCCTTTTTCATCTGGCATAGTATATCTTTGGTTTAAGTATCTTAAGGCTGCTCCTAGTTCTCCGTTAGCACCACCGTATTGTGTAACTAGATATTTAGCCATTTTTAAATCTTTCTTTTTTATATTAACAGGGTATTCTAGACTTTTAACATATTTCCACATTATTTAGTCACCTCCCATGGCCATGGTGAATTATCCCAAGTCCAAGGACTTGTGTTTAGATAATGACTATCGATTGTTAATGGTCCATAATTTCTTTCGTATTCGTTTAATATTTTGTAGTATTCGTTTAGGTAATTGTTATATAAGTTAATAACGTTAACATCATTAGGGTAATTATCTAGATATAATCCTAAATCTGTTAGAGTAAAGTTATACATCATATAATTATATAATAATTCTTCTCTTTTATTTTGGATATTTAAGTCATTAATGGGATAATTTTTATATTTGTTATATAAGTTATTAAACATATTTCCTTTTAAGAAACCATCCTTTGGACTTAATAAATTACCAGATCTATCATTAATTATGTTATCATAACTATTAATAGTGTCCATACTATACCAATCTACAGGTATATTATAATAATTATTGTTCATTTGTTCCTCCCATAATATCCTATGTTAATAGTCTAATTTGGTATAGGCTTATATCATATACATAAGATTATCTGGTTCATTATAATTATTAATATTATCTTTGGTTGTTTCTAATCTATTAATTCTTTGTTCTAGTTTTTTTATTTTATTATCCATTTCATTTAATTTATATAATAATTCATTAATAATATTTGGGTTATTAAAAGGCATTATCATATTTGGTTGAATTGGCATATTTTCCATATAATTCATACAATACCACTCCTATAAATAGTGTATGCTATTGACTTAAATTATGATACTTTATATAATTAATTAAGTGATAACTTATTGGGAGTGATTTTTAGTATGAGGCTTAGAAATGTAAAAAATAAAGATAATATTATGGCTATGGGAAGGTATTATATAGATAATCCTATGGATTATAAGGGGATATGGAATAATGTTTTTTCTAATAATAATCCTATATATATAGAAATAGGTATGGGAAAAGGAGATTTTATTGTGGAGAATGCAAAGAATAATCCTGATATTAATTATATAGGTATAGAAAAATATGATAGTGTTATAGTTAGGGCTATTCAAAAGTCTAATGAATTAGAACTTGATAATTTAAAGTTAATTAGGTTAGATGCTATTTTTTTAGATAAAGTATTTGATAAAGAGGTGGATTTGATATATTTGAATTTTTCTGATCCATGGCCTAAGGATAGGCATGAGAAAAGAAGATTAACTAGTTATAATTTTTTGAGTATTTATGATAAGATATTTAAAGATAGAGCTAGAATTGAGATGAAGACAGATAATATAGATTTATTTAATTATTCTCTTGGTTCATTAGAAAATTATGGATATGATATTTGTTATGTTACTAATGATTTACATAAAGAAAATGTTTATAATGTTATGACTGAGTATGAGAAAAAGTTTAGTAGTTTAGGTGTTAAAATTAATAAATTTATTGCTATTAAGTAATACAAACTTTAATGATTAGTGAAAATGTGGTAAAATAATAGTTAGTATTAATGTGAAAGTGTAGGTATGATATTTATGATTTATTTAGATTATTCGGCTACGACTCCTCTTGATAAGAGGGTTTTAGATACATTTAATGATGTATGTGTCAATTATCCTGGAAATAGTAATTCTTTGCATTCTCTTGGGGTTAAGTCAAAAGAATTAGAGGAGTATGCTACGGCTAAGATTGCTGGGATGTTGAATGTTAAACCAAGTGAAATAATATATACTTCTGGGGCTAGTGAATCTAATAATATGGCTATAAAAGGGATAGCTTGGCAATATAAAAATAGGGGTAAGCATATTATAACTACTTTTTTGGAACATTCTTCTGTAATAGGACCTTTAAATTATTTGGCTGGTGAGGGTTATGATGTTGATTTTGTTAAGATAACTCATGAAGGATTGGTTGATTTAGATGATTTAAAGAGATTACTTAGGGATGATACTATTCTTGTTAGTATTACTATGGTAGATAGTGAAATAGGATTAAAACAACCTATTAGAGAAATAGCTAATATTTTAAAAGATTATCCTAAGTGTTTCTTTCATGTAGATATGACTCAAGCTATAGGTAAGGTAGATGTTGATTTGTCTTGTGTTGATTTGGCTAGTATGTCTGCTCATAAGATATATGCTCCAAAGGGAATAGGAATATTATATAAAAAAGAAAAAATAAATATAGTTCCTCTTATCCATGGGGGAAAAAGTACAACTGCTTTTAGAGGTGGAACACCTGCTTTGCCACTTATTGTTTCTTTAATGAAAGCTATGGAAATATTGCTTCCTAATGTGGATGATAATTATAATTATGTTAGTAAATTAAATAGAAAAATTATAGATAAACTTAAGAAATATTCTTTAGTTCATATTAATAGTACTGGTAATTCTATTCCACATATTATAAATTTTAGTGTTAGAAATATTAAACCTGAGACATTGGTTAGAGCATTATCAGATAATTTTATTTATATATCTACGAAGAGTGCTTGTTCTTCTTCTAATAGTATGTCAAATAGTGTATATGCTTTAACTAAAGATGAATATTTGTCTAATCAAAGTTTAAGGATTAGTTTGTCTTATATGACTACTGAAGAGGAAGTAGATGAATTTTTAAGAATATTTGATATGTGTATAAAGAAACTTGATTTGGGAGGTAAGCATGAAGATAATTAAGATAGGAGCTATATGGTGTCCGGCTTGTTTAGTTATGAGAAAAGTATGGAAAAAGATTGAAAATGATTATAAACTTGATACTTTGGAATATGACTATGATATTGATAATGATAAGATAGGGGAATATGATGTTGGTAAGATATTACCTGTTTATATTTTTTTGGATAAAGATGGTAATGAGTTAGAGAGAACTATTGGGGAAGTAGACTATGATAAGTTAAAAGAACTAATAGATAAATATGGTGAATTATGAAAAGAAGTTTAAAGATATTATTTCTTGTTATTTGTTTGTTTTCTTTTTGTAATGTTGTAAATGCAGTATCTAAAAAGAATTTAGTAAATATATATTTGTTTCATTCATATACTTGTAAGCATTGTAAAGAAGAAATTAAACTTTTAGATGAATTAGAAAAAGAATATGATAATATTAAGGTATATAAATATGAAGTGAATGAAAATGAGAATGGTGAATTATTAAAGAATATATCAGAAATTATGGGAAGTAAAGTAACTGGTACACCTTATACAATTATTGGTAATAAGGTATTTAGTGGTTATGATTATGAAAACTCTAAGGGTAGATTTAAAGGAGCTATAGAGTATTATTCTAAATATGGTTATGAAGATAAGGTTGGAGAATATATTTCTTCGATACCTTTACCTAGTTATGAAGTAAAGGATACTGATCCAAATGTTGATGAATATATTAATGATTATATTAGTTATAAAGTTAAATTACCTTTAATTGGGGAGGTTAAGTTAAAAAATTTAACACTTCCTTTAATAACAGTAGTAATTGGTTTGGCTGATGGATTTAATCCATGTGCTATGTGGGTATTATTATTTTTGATTAGTATGTTAATTGGTATGAAAGATAAAAAGAGAATGTGGATATTGGGAAGTACTTTTCTTTTGACTTCTGCTTTAATATATTTAATATTTATGATGTCTTGGTTAAATTTAGCTAATTTATTAATATCTGTTGTATGGGTAAGAGTAATTATTGCTATTGTTTCTCTTGTTGGTGGTATTATTAATTTAAGGGGATATATTAAACATAGGAAAGTTTCTGGTTGTGATGTTGTAGATGATAAGAAAAGAAATAAAATAATTACTAGAATTAAAAAGTTTACAACAGAAAAAAACTTTTGGTTAGCTATTTTAGGGGTTATAGTTCTTGCTATTAGTGTTAATGTTGTAGAACTTGCTTGTTCAGCAGGATTACCTGTTATGTTTATTGAGATATTATCACTTAATAATTTGACGGCTATTGAAGAGATTATATATATTGTTTTATATATGTTATTCTTTTTGTTAGATGATTTTGTGGTATTTGTTATTGCTATGACAACGTTATCACTAACTGGTGTATCTTCTAAGTATGGTAATTTATCTAAGTTAATTGGTGGTATTCTTATGTTACTTATAGGATTACTTCTAATGTTTAAACCTGAATGGATAATGTTTAATTTTTAAATGATGAATACAATATCAAATAATGATAAAGAAAATTATTTTTAAGAGAGTAGTTTACTCTTTTTTCTTTTTGTGATATATTTAATTAGGTGATTGAAGTTATGAAGACGAGACATGAATTGAGATATTCGGCTATGATAATTTTATATCAAATATTTTTGTATGAAAGTAATGATATTAGTTTTAAGGTTGATGATATAATAAGTCATCAATTGGATGTGAAGAGTGATTATGTTAATTCTTTAGTACATGGGGTTATTGATAATAGAGATAAAATTGATGAGTTAGCTAATAAATATTTGACTGATTGGGATATTTATAGACTTGGTTTTACTGATCAAGCTATTTTAAGAATAGCTATTTATGAACTTATGTATACGAATACTCCTTATAAGGTATGTATTGATGAGGCTATTGAATTGTCTAAGAAATACTCTGATGATAAGGTATCAAAGATGATAAATGGTGTGTTAGATAAGATATATCATAGTAAGGTGAATAATGAACAATAATTATATATCTATTGGAGAATTAAACAAATATTTAAAAGATTTGTTTGATATGGATGATAATTTACAAAGGGTTTATCTTAAGGGAGAAATATCTAATTTTAAAGCTCATACGAGGGGACATTATTATTTTACGTTAAAGGATGAGACTAGTAGAATTAATGCAGTTATGTTTTCTTATAATACTGGTGCATTAAAGTTTAAACCTGTTGATGGTATGAAAGTTTTAGTAACAGGTAGGATTTCTGTTTATGAAGCAACTGGTTCATATCAAATATATGTTCAAGATATGTCTCAAGATGGTTTAGGTAACTTATATGTTGAGTTTGAGAAACTTAAGAAAAAGTTAGCTAGTGAAGGTTTGTTTGATCCCACTCACAAGAGAAAGATAAGAAGAATGCCAAGAAAAATAGGAATAGTTACGGCTTCAACGGGGGCTGCTATTAAAGATATTTTAACGACATTAAAGAGAAGATATCCTATATGTGAAACTATTTTGTTTCCATCTTTGGTTCAAGGAGCTGATGCTGCTAAGGATATAGTTAGAAATATTAATATTGCTAATACTTATGATATAGATACGTTAATTGTAGGTCGTGGTGGTGGTTCTATTGAGGATTTGTGGCCATTTAATGAGGAAATAGTAGCTAGGGCTATATATAATTCACGTGTTCCAGTTATTAGTGCTGTTGGTCATGAAATAGATTTTACTATTTCTGATTTTGTAGCTGATTTACGTGCTCCTACACCAACGGCTGCTGCTGAGTTAGCTGTTCCTGATATGGATACGATAAATACATATTTAATTACGGCTAAGGAAAGGTGCTATAATGGTTTAATTAAATTGATAGATAAAAATAAGACTAAACTTAGTTCTTTGTTGGAAAGTTATGTTTTAAAGAAACCGATAGCTATTTATGAAATTAAGGAACAGAAATTAGATTTTTTGATTGATAATTTGAATAAGAGAATGATTAATATTTTAGATAATACTAGAATTAGATTATATAAAAATATTAATAGTTATATACTTACTAATCCTTCTTTATTATATAAATTTAAGGAGCAGAATTTGGTTAATTTAATATCTAAGTTAGAGGTATTAAATCCTATGAATACGATAAAGAGAGGATATGCTATTGTTAAACAGAATGATAAAGTTGTTATAGATGTTAAGAAATTAAAAATAGATGATATAATAAATATAGATATTAAGAATGCAGTTATTGATGCAAAGATTGTGAAGGTGGATATTGATGGAAAATAGTTTTGAAGATAAAATAAAGGAATTAGAGACAATTGTTAAAGAATTAGAGAGTGGTGAAGTTAATTTGGATGATGCTATTGAAAAGTATACTAAGGCTATGAATTTGGCTAAGGAATGCTCTGATAAGTTAAATACTGCTGTTGAAAAGGTTAACAAGGTGTTAAAAGAAAATGGTACTTTAGAAGAGTTTAATGTAGAAAATTAAATTCTTTTTTCTTAAAGTACTGTTCAAGAAGATAAAAATATAGTAAAATTATATATAGGTAAGAAGGTGGTGTAAATATGGTTCTTAGAGGTATTATTTTGGAGATGTTACCAAGTATGTGGCCTATGATGGTAATTATTGGTGTAATAGTTATATCTTTGCGATTGGGATATCTTTTGAAACAAGGTAAGAGAATAGTTATATATAAGGAAGTAATGTCTCTTATATTTATTATATATGTTTTATGTTTGTATTATATAGTTACGTATAAGAATATTAACTATGGTGGGGTAAATTTGGTTCCGTTTAAGGAAATGTTTAGATATAGTTTTATGAGTGATAAATTTATTAAGAATATTATTGGAAATATTGTATTATTTATTCCGTATGGATATTTTAGTTCATATTTTTTGAATAATAAGAAGTTTTCTTTTAATATTTTATTTACTTTAATAGTTACTTTATCTATTGAATTGGTTCAATATAATATTGGTAGAACTTTTGATATAGATGATATTATTTTGAATGTTATTGGGGGAGTAATAGGGTTTGTTGTATATATTGCATTAGATGCAGTTAAGGGTAGACTTCCTAAATTTTTAAAGAGTGATACTTTTCTTAATATACTTAGTATTGTTATAGTAGTTATTTTAATAATATATACTTTTAATATAAATGTTGTGGCTTGGTTTAAATAGGAGGATGTATGTTTCAGGTTATAAGTGAAGTTAAGAATGATGTTTTGGAATTAGATGTTTTAAATGAATATATAAAATATGTTGTTAAGAAATTAGGATTAGAGAGATGTGAATTTAATATAATTATAATTGATAATGAAAAAATAAGAGAAATTAATAGGGAATATCGTAATATTGATGCAGAGACGGATGTTATATCTTTTGCTTTAGAGGATACTGATAATATTAAGATAGATGATTATAGGGTTTTGGGAGATATATATATATCTATTGATAAGTGTTATAGTCAGGCTATGGAATATGGACATTCTAGGGAAAGAGAATTATGTTTTTTAGCAACACATGGTATACTTCATTTACTTGGTTATGATCATATGAATGTTAGTGATGAAGAGAAAATGTTTACATTACAAGAAGAATTACTAGATGGGTATAATATAAAACGTTAGGAGATTATAAATGAGAGAGAGATTAAAGGAATTATTAAATAATGCTTATGCACCATATTCTGGGTTTTGTGTTGCGTCTATACTTAAGATGAAAGATGGTAAGGAAATTATGGGTGTTAATGTTGAGAATGCTTCTTATGGGGCTTCTATATGTTCAGAGAGAAATGCTATTACGACTGCTATTACTATGGGATATAGAAAGGGTGATTTTGATTCTATATACATTATGGTAAGTGGAAATAAGTTATCAACACCTTGTTTTGTATGTAGACAATTTATTTCAGAATTTTTTGATGATGATGGAAAAATAGTTTTAATGGGATTAAATGGTGAGGAAAGGGTATTTACAGTTTCACAGTTGTGTCCATATCCTTTTTCAGATGATGATTTAAAATAAGGAGGTAATATGAAAAGTGGATTTATTGCTTTAGTAGGGAGACCTAATGTAGGGAAGAGTACATTATTAAATGCTATAATGGGTAGAAAGATAGCGATTACTTCTGATAAACCACAGACTACTAGAAATATTATACAAGGAATATATACTGATAATGATTCACAAATGATTTTTATAGATACTCCAGGTATTCATAAACCTAAGAATAGACTTGGTAAAATATTAAATAAAGAAGCATATATTTCTATGGATGATGTTGATATTATTCTTTTTCTTGTGGATATTACAGAGAATTTGGGTAAGGGTGATAAGTTTATTATTGACTTATTTAAAAATACATCTAAACCAGTCATATTAGTTATTAATAAGATAGATAGGTTACCTAAGAGTGAAATACTGCATAAGATAGAAGAGTATAAGGATTTATACGATTTTGATGAGATAGTTCCTGTTTCTGCCGTTAAGGGGGATAATATTGATAGATTAATATCTATTTTAAAGGGTAAACTTACGGATAATATAAAATATTATGAAGATGATGTTGTGACTAATGTATCTAATAGTTTTATGATATCAGAAATAATTAGGGAAAAGATACTTGAGTTAACTCATGAAGAGGTTCCACATAGTGTTAATGTTGTGACAGAAGATATAAGTTATGATAAGAATGTTGTTAATATAAAGGCTATGATTGTTATAGATAGGGAAAATTTGAAGAGAATAATTATTGGTAAACAAGGTACTATGATAAAAGAGATTGGTAGGAGAGCTAGAATAGAAATAGAAGAATTACTTGGTAAGAAGGTATATTTGGAATTGTTTGTTAAGGTTATTGAAAAGTGGCGTGATAGAGAGAAGTATTTGAATGAAATTGGGTATAAAGATTTTAAATTAGATAATTAATTGTATAAAAATGTATAAAGTATATCATTATTATAATAGGTGATTAAAATGAATAGTAATGATTTGTTTTTGATGTTTAAATTGACGGGTAAAATAGAGTATTATTTAAAGTATAAGGAACTTGAGGCTAGAGAAAATGACGATAAAGAAAGTAGAAGGAATAATAGTAAGTGAAGTAGATTATAAAGAAAGTAGTAAGATAATAAATATTTTAACTAAAGATGATGGGTTGATTGGGGTTATTGCTAGAGGTACTAAGAAGGTTAAAAATAATTTTGGTGGTATGACTACTAAGTTAACTTATGGTATTTTTCATTTATATTATAAAGATAAGGGGTTATCTACTTTAATTGATATAGATGTTATAGATGGGTTTAAATATATTAGAAAAGATATAAATTTGATAAGTTATGCTTGTTATTTATTAGAACTTAGTATGCAAGTTTATAGACATGAAAATAATAATGATATATATAAGTTATTACTTGATAGTTTAAAGAAGATAGATGAGGGGTTTGATGCTTTAGTAATTAGTAATATATTGGAACTTAAATTATTAGATTATTTGGGAATTAAACCTGTTATTGATTCTTGTGTTAATTGTGGAAATGTAGATGATATAGTTACAGTTTCCAGTTATAGAGGGGGGTATTTGTGTAAGAATTGTGTTTTGGAAGAGAAAATAGTAAATATTAAGACTATTAAGTTGTTAAGGATGTTTTATTATGTAGATATATCTAAGATAAGTAAGTTGGATATATCTGATAATATTAAAAGGGAATTAAATCAATTTATTGATGATTATTATGATAGGTATTCGGGATTATATTTAAAATCAAAGGAATTTTTGAAGAAATTGATGTTGATATAGTAAAAAGTCGTCGATTATGTATTGACTTTTAAAATATAATTTGATATTATTATAGCGTTGTTAAATTTAGGTTTTGTCATGGGCAAAACTTATATTTACAGGAATATATGAAACACCAGGGTGTGTGCAAGAGAGGAGGACTATAATGCCAACAATTAATCAATTGACTAAGAAGAGAAGAAGTAAAAAAACTAGAAAGAGTAAATCTCCAGTTTTAGGATTTGGTGTAAATACAATTGCTAGAAAACAAACGAAGTTAAACTCACCTCAAAAAAGAGGAGTATGTACTAGGGTTGGAACAATGACACCTAAAAAACCAAACTCTGCTTTAAGAAAATATGCTAGGGTTAGATTATCTAATGGTCTTGAAGTAACTTGTTATATTCCAGGAATTGGACATAATTTACAAGAGCATAGTGTTGTTTTAGTAAGAGGCGGTAGAGTTAAGGACTTAATCGGTGTTCGTTATCACATTATTCGTGGTACTATGGATACTGCTGGAGTTCAAAATAGACAACAAGGTCGTTCAAAATATGGTGCTAAGAAACCTAAGAAATAATTGAAATATATACTATCGAAGGGAGGATAATATGAGAAAGAGACAAGCAACAAAAAGAGATGTATTACCAGATCCAATATACAATTCTAAAGTTGTAACTAAATTAATTAATCAAATAATGAAAGATGGTAAAAAAGGAACAGCTCAAAGAATTCTATATGATGCATTTGATATAATTAAGACTAAAACAAATACTGAACCTATGGAAGTTTTTGAAAAGGCTATGAATAATATTAAACCATCTTTAGAAGTAAAATCAAGAAGAGTTGGTGGAACTAATTATCAAGTTCCAGTTGAAGTTAAACCAGATAGAGCACAAGCTTTAACTTTTCGTTGGTTAATAAATTATGCTAGATTAAGAAATGGTCATAGTATGGCTGAAAATTTAGCAAATGAAATAATTGATGCATCTAATGGTATAGGTGCAAGTGTTAAGAAAAAAGACGATACTCATAAGATGGCAGAAGCTAATAAGGCATTTGCTCATTATAGATGGTAAGAGAAAGGAAAAATAAGTATGGCTCGTGAAATAAGCTTAGAAAAAACAAGAAATATTGGTATCATGGCCCATATAGATGCTGGTAAGACTACTTGTACAGAAAGAATTTTATACCATACAGGAAAGATTCACAAAATGGGTGAAACTCATGATGGTGCTTCTCAAATGGACTGGATGGAACAAGAACAAGAAAGAGGTATTACTATCACTAGTGCTGCTACGACAGCATATTGGAAAGGTTATAGATTCAATATTATAGATACTCCAGGACACGTTGACTTTACTATTGAAGTTCAAAGAAGTTTAAGAGTATTAGATGGTGCTGTTTTATTACTAGACTCACAAGCTGGTGTAGAACCACAAAGTGAAACAGTATGGAGACAAGCAAATGATTATAAAGTACCTAGAATAATATTCTCTAATAAGATGGATAAGATGGGCGCAGATTTCTTTATGAGTTTAAATAGTATCAAGGAAAGATTAGGAGCAAAGAGTTTGCCTATTGAACTTCCTATTGGTGCTGAGGCTGATTTTAAAGGTGTTATTGATTTAGTAGAAATGAAGGCTATTGAATTTGATGGTAGTACAGAAGAAAATGCTAAAGAAATTGAAATACCTGCTGAATTAAAAGATGAAGCTATTGAATATAGAAATAAATTAATTGAAGCTGTTGCTGATTATGATGAAGAATTAATGATGAAATATTTAGATGGCGAAGAGATAGATGTTCCTATGTTAAAAAGAGCAATTAGAAAGGGAACATTATCTGCAGAATTCTTCCCATTTATGTGTGGAACAGCATTAGGAAATAAGGGTATTAAACCATTACTTGATGCAGTTATTGATTATTTACCTGCTCCAACAGATATTGAGGCAATTGAATGCTTTGATGATAAGGGTAATGAAGTAAAAAGACATCCATCAGATAATGAACCTTTTACTGCTTTAGCATTTAAGGTTATGACAGATCCATTTGTTGGAAAATTAACATTCTTCAGAGTATATTCTGGTACTTTAAAAAGTGGAAGTTATGTAATGAATTCTACTAAGGGTGTTAAAGAAAGAGTTGGAAGAATTTTACAAATGCATGCTAATCATCGTTCTGAAATTACAGAAGTTTTTGCTGGTGATATAGCTGCTGCTGTTGGATTTAAAAATACAACGACAGCTGATACATTATGTGATGAGAAGAAAGTTGTTGTTATGAAGGGTATGGATTTCCCAGAACCTGTTATATCACAAGCTGTTGAACCAAAATCAAAGGCTGACCAAGATAAAATGGGTCTTGCATTAGCAAAACTTGCTGAAGAAGATCCAACATTTAAAATGAGAACTGATCCAGAAACTGGTCAAACAGTTATTTCTGGAATGGGTGAACTTCACTTAGATGTATTAATTGATAGAATGAGAAGAGAATTTGGAGTTGAAGCTACAGTTGGTGCTCCTCAAGTTGCTTATCGTGAAACAATTACACAAATGGGTGAGTGTGAAGGTAAACATATTAAACAATCTGGTGGTCGTGGACAATATGGTCATGTATGGGTTAGATTTGAACCTAATCCAGAAAAGGGTTATGAATTTGTTGATAATGTAGTTGGAGGTGTTGTTCCTCGTGAATATATCTCTGTAGTAGATAAGGGTCTTCAAGAAGCATTACAATCAGGTGTTCTTGCTGGATATCCTATGGTAGATATTAAAGCTACATTATATGATGGATCATACCATGATGTTGACTCATCTGAAATGGCATTTAAAATTGCAGCATCTCTTGCTGTTAAAGAAATGAAAAATAAATGTAAGCCTGTACTTCTTGAACCTATTGTTAAAGTAGTAGTAGTGGCTCCAGATGAATATACTGGTGGTGTAATTGGTGATATTACTTCTAGAAGAGGTAAACCACTTGGTCAAGAATCTAGAGGAAATGCAATTGCATTTACTGCTATGGTTCCACTTGCTGAAATGTTTGGTTATGCTACTACACTAAGATCAAATACTCAAGGTAGAGGTAACTATACTATGACATTCGATCATTATGAAGAAGTTCCAAAATCAATTTCAGAAGAAATAATAAAGAAAAATGGTGTAAATTAATAAAACATCTTGAAAAAAAATAAATTTTTGCTAAAATATAATATGTAAACAATTAAGAAAGAGAGGAAAATAAAATGGCAAAACAAAAATTTGATAGAAGCAAACCACATGTTAATATTGGTACAATCGGTCACGTTGACCATGGTAAAACAACATTAACTGCTGCTATATCAGCACATTTAGCTGGAAAAAATGGTAATGAAAAAGTAGAATTTTCAAATATCGATAAAGCTCCAGAAGAAAGAGAAAGAGGTATTACAATTAATACTGCTCATATTGAGTACAGTACTGAAAAAAGACACTATGCTCACGTTGACTGTCCAGGACATGCTGACTATGTTAAAAACATGATTACTGGTGCAGCTCAAATGGATGGTGCAATACTAGTTATTGCTGCTACTGATGGACCAATGGCTCAAACTAGAGAACATATCTTACTTGCTCGTCAAGTTGGAGTACCTAAAATGGTAGTATTCATGAACAAATGTGATATGGTTGATGATGAAGAATTACTAGATTTAGTAGAAATGGAAATCAGAGAATTATTAACTGAATATGGTTATGATGGAGATAATACTCCAATTATTAGAGGTTCAGCTCTTAAAGCTCTTGAAGGTGACCCAGCTTGGACTCCTAAGATTGATGAATTAATGGATGCAGTTGATGAATGGATTCCAACTCCAGAAAGAGATAATGACAAACCATTCTTAATGTCAATTGAAGACGTATTTACAATTACAGGTCGTGGAACAGTTGTTACTGGACGTGTTGAAAGAGGTCAATTAAAATTAAATGATGAAGTTGAAATCGTTGGTTTAAAAGATACTAAGAAAACAGTTGTTACTGGTATTGAAATGTTTAGAAAACAACTTGATTATGCAGAAGCAGGAGATAATGCTGGTGTATTACTTCGTGGTATTGCTCGTGAAGATGTTGAAAGAGGTCAAGTTCTTGCTAAACCAGGAAGTGTTCATCCACATAAGAAATTTAAAGCACAAGTATATGTACTTTCTAAAGAAGAAGGTGGAAGACATACTCCATTCTTTACAAACTACAGACCACAATTCTATTTCAGAACTACAGATGTTACTGGTGTAATTACATTACCAGATGGTGTTGAAATGGTTATGCCTGGTGATAATGTAACTATTACTGTTGAATTAATAGCTCCAATTGCTGTTGAAAATGGTACTAAGTTCTCTATCCGTGAAGGTGGAAGAACAGTTGGTGCTGGTACAGTATCTGAAATTATTGAATAATAAATTATTAAAATAGTACTTTGATAGTACTATTTTTTTAGAGTGTTGACAAAGTTCAATACTCTTTTTTTGAAAAATATGGTTGACAAATATTATATTATGTAATATTATTTAATTGTACTATTACAAATAGTACAGACATATTGTAATATGGAAGGAGTTAATATGATAAAAGTTGATCGTGTTAGTAAGAAATATGATAATGATTTTGTATTGAATAATTTGAGTTTTAATATAAAAGATAATTGTATTTATGGTTTAGTGGGGGCTAATGGTGCTGGTAAAAGTACTTTGTTAAGAATAATTATGGGGATATTTGATGCTAATATGGGTAGTGTTACTATAGATGGGGAAGAGGTTTCTCATAATGTTAAATTAAAACAGAAGATGGTTTTTATTCCTGATGATTTGTTTTTTTATCCTGGGTATACACTTATTGATATGGCTAAGTATTATCAATCTATGTATGATGAGTTTGATATGGATTATTTGAGAGAATTAGCTAAATTATTAAAATTAAAGGAAAATGTTAAGATTAGTAATTTTTCTAAAGGTATGAAAAGACAATGTGCTTTAATTTGTGCTATAGCTACTAATGCTGATTATATGTTTTTTGATGAGACTTTTGATGGGTTAGATCCTGTAATTAGAAATGTTATGAAGAAGATTATAGTTAAGCAGATGAATAAGAAGAAGACTACTATTGTTATGACTAGTCATAATTTGAGAGAGTTAGAAGATATTTGTGATAATTTAGGATTATTATATCAGGGTGGTATTTTATTTGAGAGTGAGATTGATACGATAAAGACAAATATGTATAAAGTACAAATATCTTTAAAAGGGGATTTTGATAAGGATGATTTTAGTGATATAGATTTACTTAGTTATAAAAAAAATGGAAGTGTTGCTACATTGATAATTAAAGATGTTGATAATACTAGTAAGAAGAAATTAGCTAAGAAGAATCCAATTATATTAGATTATTTGAATTTAACTTTGGAAGAGATATTTATTTATGAGATGGAGGCTATGGGTTATGAATTTAACAAGTTGGTTTAATTTTAAATTTTTGAAAGAGAATTTTAAAAAATCTAGAGCAATAATATTGCTATGTATATTTTTATTACCTATTTTAACTTTTATTACTAATTTAATAAAAATATCTGATAGTAGTGATTTTATACCTAATATATATCATTTATCTTATTTGTTTATAGTAGGATTATATATAATACCTATTGTATTATCTATTACATTGTTTAGTTTTGTATTTAAGAGAAAATCTTGTGATTTTGTTATGTCGTTTCCTATTACTAAAAGGCAAATATTTATGACTAATACTGTTGGGGGAATAGGTTTAATACTTATTTTAAATATTCTTAATTGTTTAATGTTATTTTTGGTAAGTTTGATATCTTCAAATATTTTTATACCTGGTAGAATGATATTTGATATTTTCTTGTTATGGACTGTGGCATATATATTTGTTTTTGTGGTTAGTAATATAGCTATAAGTGTTTCTGCTAATAAGATAACTTCTGTGGTTGTAGTACTGCTTATTTTGTTTTTAATTCCTTTTTTACATACTTTTATTACTGTTAATGGTAGTCTATTTAATAATAGGGAAAGTGGTGTTCTTTATGAAAATAGATGTATAAATAATGATTGCTATGATATTAATTATAATGTTGTTAGAGATAGTAATTATACAGTACCATATTTACTTATAAGTAAGATTTTGAATAATAATAAATTAAATTATAATGTTTCTATTGTTAAAACTTTTGTATTAAGCTTGATATATATTTTTGTAGGGTTATTACTTTTTGATAGGAAGAAGTTCGAAATTGTTGAGACATCATTTAAGAGTGAAAAGATTCATTTGTTTGTAAAGAATTTGACTGTTATTCCGTTTTTGGCTTTGGGTTATTTAGTATTTAAGGAAAGTGGTTTTTCTTTTGAATATATGACGTATTATATTTTATTGTTGGCTATTATTATTACTTATCTTATTATATATGATTTAATTACTAGAAAGAGAGTGTTAAATGTATTTAAGTCTTTGTTATATACTTTATTTTCTTTAGTATTTGTAATTCTTTTAGGTATGACTTCTTCTTTAGATAATAATAAATATTTAGATGTAGATAATATAAAAGAAATTACTTTAAGTGATAGTAATAAGTTAAAGAAAAGTGGTAGTACAAGGGATAGAGAGTTAATAAAATATATTTTTGATAATTGTAAAAATTATGATGTATATGAAGAAAATACTATATCTGTTAGTACTAGGGATGGTTCTTTTACATATTATTTTGATTTTACATTTGATAATAGTGAATATACATATATAGTAGATAAATTAAATAAAGATGATTATTATAAGAAGAGTATTGATAATAGTAAGCCTTATGTTATTTTAGATAATTTAAATAATAGGGTATTAAGAGATAGTAAATTAGTTAATGATATTATAATGGATTATGATCTTGGATATTATGATAATGGTGGTAATTTGTTATATGGGGTAGATTTATATTTTTATGATAATTATAGTGTTAATAATTTAGAAGTAGTAGTTTTAGATGAAGAATTGAGACATGATTTGATTAATTATTATAATAAAGAAACTATGGAATATTTAAAGTCTAATAATATGTATATATATCGTGTTGTGGTACGTGATTTTGATAGTGGGGAGGATTATTATTTATCTGGTAATAATATTCAAAAATTAATAAATGTGGTTATGGATAAAGATTTGGAATTAGATTTTGATAAGTCTTATGTATGTATAAGGTTATATACTTATGATAGGGTTTATAAGCTTATTGTTAATGATTTTGATTTACTTGATGAAATGAAATCGTATGAGAGTGAATGGTGAATATAATGATGGGATTAGATATTAATTTAGATTATCAAAGTAGAATACCTATATATGAACAAATAGTAAATAATATTGAAAAATATGTTGCTGTTGGTATTTTGAGGGAAAAGAGTCAGATTCCTTCAATAAGAGAATTGGCGAATAATTTGGGTATTAATCCTAATACGGTAAAGAAAGCGTATGATATATTAGAAAATAGGGGTGTTATTATGACTATTAGTACTAAGGGGACTTTTATTTCAAATAATACAAAGATGGTATTAGAAAATAAAATAGATAATGAGATTAATCTGATTAAAGATAAGATTAGGGAATTGGAGAATATGGGAATAAGTAAAAAAGAGATAATGAAAAGGATAGAGAAATGAGTTTATTAGAAGTTAAGAATTTAACGAAGGTTTATGGGGAGAAGTCTACTTTGGTTAAGGCTTTGGATGATGTTTCTTTTAATGTTAATGAAGGGGAATTTGTGGCTATTGTAGGTTCTTCTGGTAGTGGTAAATCAACTTTATTACATATTTTAGGAGGAGTTGATAGACCTACTAGTGGTAGTGTTTTTGTAGGAGATGTTAATGTATTTAAGCAAAAGGATGAGGATTTGGCTGTTTTTAGGAGGAGAAAGGTAGGATTAATTTATCAATTTTATAATTTAATTCCGATACTTAATGTTCGTGAAAATATGACTTTACCTATATTGTTAGATGGAAAGAAGCCTGATGAGAAGTATTTGAATGAATTAATTCTTTTATTGTGGTTACTTCTGTTTTTAATACTATATCAACGAGTATGGCATTAAGGAAAAGAGAATTTGCTGTTTTAAGGAGTATTGGTTTAACAAGAGGGGGATTTAATAAGATATTGTTTTTTGAAAGTTTATTTTTTGGTGTTAAATCATTAGTGTATGCTCTTCCTGTGTCTTTTGGTATAATATGTTTGATGCATTTATCTTTAGCTAATATGTTGGATATAAGTCATTTGTTAATACCTTGGAATAGTATTATATTATCTATAGTAATGGTATTTGTAATAGTATTATTAACTATGTTATATTCTACGAATAAGATAAAAAAACAAAATATTATAGAACAAATTAGAGAGGAGAATATTTAATTCTCTTTTTAATTCTCTTTTTTTCTTGTACTAGGTTAAATAATTTGATAAAATATATATAGTAGGGAGAAGATGAAATAAATGAGAGAAAAGAAATGTTATGTAAATTTAATTATGGCTATAGTTTTATTGGTGGTAGCTTTTGTGGTATATAAAAATATACCTATAGCAAAGGATTATAGTACTTTAGTAGAAAAAGACGGGGATATTGAAAATAATTATGTAGAAATTAATGTTAAGAATATAGCTAAGATATCTTTAGATGGTAATATGGGATATTATTTTGTAAAGGATGATAAAGATTATTTATATGTTGTAAAATTATGGAATAGAACATATAACAAGATAGAGAAAAAATATAATGATAAGGAAGTTAATTATTGTTTAAAGGGCTATATTTTTAATATACCTGATGATGTTAGAGATATGGCTATTTTGGGGTTATCTAATAGTTATGATATTGATATAAATAAAGATAATTATAGTGAATATTTTGGAAATACTTATTTAGATGAGGGAAGAATATTACAGGGAAGAATTATAGTTATTGTTGTTAGTACAATGTTATTTATAGTGGGTATTATGTTATTTATAGGTTTTATAAGAGAGATGAAAATTATTAGATTAGAGAAGAAAAATACTTATAAAAAAATAGTAAGAAAGGATTAGAATTATGAAAAAAATGATATTTGCTTTTATATTATTAATAGTATTTATTACTCCTGTAAATTCTTTGGTTGTATCAAAAGATTTAGCTCCTGTTGAAAAGAGTGATGGTGTTAGTTCTGTTATTTCAGGAATGAATATGATATGTAAAGAACAAAAAGGTACTCAAGGAGAGGTTACTTTTAAAGAAAATGACGGAATTAAATCAATTAATATTACTGGTAATAAATCTTATGGATATTATAATTGTAGTGTTAATGGGTTAGATCCAAATAAGATATATGTTATTAGTGCTAATGTAAAGGTAGAAAATTATGTTGGCAATAAAGGTGGAGTTATTGGAATATATAGAAATGAAGATAATTCTTTTTATAATTGGGCATTATCTTCTTATAATAATACTAATGAATATAAAAAGTTAGAAGTTGTGTTAAAGCCAGAATATGATGGTAAAGGTAGAATTGTACTTGGATTTTGGGGAATAGAAGATTATTATGCTATGGGAACGGTATATATAAAAGATATAGCTATTTCTTTAGCAGATGATAGGTTAGTTCAAGTTGAATCAGATGATAAAAAGGTTAAATTGGTAGTTTGGAAGGAAGATGTTGATAGTGCTAGTTTAACAAATGATGACTTAAAAAAAATTACAAATAAATATTCTCAAGCATATAAATATATGGCACAGTTAGTTGGAAATAGTTCTCATGGTACTTTGTATCCATATAAAAATGGACAATTAGTTTATATGATGACTAATTATCACGTTTATGGTGCAATATCTGGTTTTCCTATTGAAGCTAATAGAAAATATACTGTTAATAATTTGAAAAGTGATAAGAAAGATAATTTTATATCTTGGACGTTTCTTCATGAGACGGGGCATTTATTTGATTTACCACTTTATAGTAGTGATAATTCTTATGTGACTTCACGTGAGAGATTTACAAAAGAAAAAGAACAAACAGCTAGTTTTTATCCGTTGTATGCTATGGAAAAGATGAATATAATAACAGATAATGATTATAATATGGAAAATCTTATATTAAATAATTATAAAACTCAGTATGATAATTATGTGAATGGTGGAACTTGGAGTGGTGGATGTGGTGATTATCTTTTAAGCCTTGTTAGAGTAAATGGTAAAATGGATTGGGATTCATTTAAAAAGACTTATAAGTGGTTTAATGATTTGAGTAAAAGTCAATTTGATAGTTATATTAATAAAACAAATAATAAGAAGATAGCATGGTATTTAAAAAAATTAGATGATTTTAGTAGTTTTGATGTTAGGGGAATATTTAATGATAGGTCTTTAAATGATTTTATATCTAAGTATGTTCCTACACAAAGTATAGATATAAGTATTGCTAGTATGATTGGTAAGAATGGACCTTATTTTGTTTTGAATGAAGATGTTAATCCGGTTGGAAATAACGATATAATAGAATATAGTTCTTCTGATGAGAGTGTATTATCAATAAATGAGTATGGTGTTTTAAATATGATAAATTCTTCTGGTAATGCTGTAATAACAGCTAGATCTTTCTTTAATCCAAATATAACTGCTACATATGAATATGTTGGTAATAGTCAAGGTAATTCTGGTAGTACATCTTCTAGTTCTCATGAAATATTTGAGAATCCAGAGACAGGATTAGTATATAAATTAGTAGTAATAACATTATTTTTATCAATACTTATATTTACTATTGTGGCTTTTAAAACTAAGAAAGTAGACGAGTAGATTGGAGAAGAAATTATGTTAAGACTTAAAAAGGTATCTAAATTTTATTATAATAAAGGTATTGTAGCTAGTGGAATAAATAATGTTTCTCTTAATTTTGAACTTGGTGAATTTGTTGTAATAACTGGTGAGTCTGGTAGTGGTAAATCAACATTATTGAATGTTATATCAGGGCTTGATAGTTATGAAGAAGGGGAAATGTATATTAATGACTTAGAAACTAGTCATTATAGGGAATCTGATTTTGAAGATTATAGAAAAAAATATGTATCTAATATATTTCAAACATATAATTTAGTTAATAGTTATAGTGTATATCAAAATATAGAGTTAGTTTTTTTGATTAATGGTTATAAAAGTAAAGATATAAAGAGTAAAGTATTATCTTTAATTGAAGAGGTTGGGTTAACTAAATATAAGAATACAAAAGTATCTAAATTATCTGGTGGTCAAAAACAACGTGTTGCTATAGCAAGAGCTTTAGCTAAAGAGACACCTATTATTATTGCAGATGAACCAACTGGTAATCTTGATTCAAAATCTGGTAGAGAAATAGTTAAATTATTAAAGAAAGTTTCTAATGGTAAGCTTGTTATTGTGGTTACTCATAATTTAGAACAAGTTCTTCATTTGGCTACGAGGGTAATTACTATGGCTGATGGGCGTGTTATATCTGATAATAAGATTAGAGAACATGATAAGTGTGATAGTGAGATAGAATTTAATGATAATAAGATGTCTATTTTTAATATAGTAAAATTAGGTATAAGAAATACATTTAATATAATTCCTAAATTTTTATTAATATTGATGGTATTTTTGTTTATATCATTTGGTTTATTATCAATGTATTCTTCTAGTGAGAAGTCAGAGGTAGATAGTATTAATTCTTTATATAATAATTATTTTAGTAATACAGATCCTAAGAGAATTGTTATTAATAAAAAAGATGGTTCTAAATTTACGGAAGAAGATGTAAGTAATATATCTATTATTTCTAATGTAGATTATATTGTTAAGAATGATGTTCTTTTAGATAGGACGGTTTATGCTAATACTAATGATGATGATAATTTATATATATATGGTTATTTAAGAAATATTGATTCATTTAAGGATGGTGTTGATGTTGGTAGATTACCTAATAGTGATGATGAGGTAGTAATTGTTATAAATGAAGAATATAATTATCAGTTTGATGAATATAAAGATGATATGGATAAGTTATTTAATAAGAATTTTGTTATTGAAGATAATAAAGATTTTAAATTTAAAATAGTAGGTATTAAATATGATAATAATACTTTTGATGATTATATATATGTAAGTAATAATTATATAGATAAGTATATGTATAATTATAATAGAGAAATTAGTAAGACAAAAGTAATGATAAATAATAAGTATTTAAATGATGATGTAAGTTTTATCGGAAAGAGTAATTCTATTAGTGAAGGACATGCTGTAATAAATGAAAATTATGAATATTTGTGTAAAAATTATAATTGTAAGAATAATAAGGTGTATATAACTGTTAAAAATTTATATTATGAAAAAGAATTGGAATTAGTGATAGATAAGTCTTATAATGAAAAGACTCGTTATGATGATTGGTATTCTGAAGTATATATTAGTAGTGTTGATTATGATAAGTTGTTTAATGAATGTGATTATCAATATAGTATTTTTGTAGATGATATTAGGAATATTGATGTAGTAGATAATGAATTGTTGAATTTAGGATTTAATACTTTAAAAATAAAGGATACTAATATAAATGCTGAGTCAGATTTGTTGAAAGTATTTGCTATTGTTAAGGTAGTTATTAATATTGTTTTAATTGTTACTTTGTTTTTTATATCTTATTTTGTTATAAAATTAATTTTAAAATCTAGAAATGTTTATTATACGACATTAAGAATATTAGGTAGTAATGTTAGTAATACGAAGAGGATTCTTGATGTAGAATTATTTACTAATGCGACATTTACTTATTTAATAGTAATAGGTTTTGTATTGTTATGTAAATATAATGTTATTGATAATAGTTATATTTCTTCTTTAATTAGTTATTTAGAAATGAAAGATTATTTAATAGTATATTTAATAATAGTTATAATGTCTTATGCAATATCTACTAGGTTTGCAAGAAAAATATTTAAACGTTCAGTAATGAAGACATATAAAGAGGAGGTTTAAATATGGTAAGGTTGGAAAATGTATATAAATATTTTAATAAGAGAAGAAAAAATGAAATTAGAGCTATTTGTAATACTTCTTTAGAGTTGGATAAGGGATTAGTAGCTTTACTTGGACCTTCTGGATGTGGTAAAACAACTTTGTTAAATGCTATTGGTGGATTAGATAAAGTTAATTCTGGTAAAATATATATAAATGGTAAGAAGATAACTAAGGTTATGTCTTCTAGGGTTGATGAAATTAGAAATTTAAATATTGGTTATATATTTCAAGATTATAAACTTATAGATAATATGTCTGTTTTTGATAATGTAGCAATAGTATTAAAAATGATTGGTATAAAAGATAAGAAAGAAATTAAGAAAAGGGTTGACTATATTTTAGATAAAGTTGGAATGTATAGATATAAATTAAGGCCTTGTTCTATGTTATCTGGTGGTGAGAGACAAAGAGTAGGTATTGCTAGGGCAATAGTTAAAAATCCTTCAATAATATTGGCTGATGAGCCTACGGGTAATTTGGATTCTAAGAATACGATTGAAATAATGAATATTATTAAATCTATTTCACGTGATAAGTTGGTTATACTTGTAACACATGAAGCGGATATTGCTAAGTTTTATGCTACAAGAATAATAGAAGTATCGGATGGTAAAATTGTTAAGGACTATGAAAATAGTGATAATGATGAATTAGATTATAGAATGGATAATAAGATATATTTAAAGGATTATAAATATCATAATGTTTGTAAGAATGATAATTTTGATATTAATATGTATTCTGATAAAAGTGTAAAATTAAAGTTAAATATAGTTTTTAAGAATGGTAATATTTATATAGAAAATAAAAATCAAGATAATATTGAAGTTATAGATAGTAATTCAAATATAGAATTAATTAATGATAAATATAAAAAAATGGATAAAAGTATTTATGAGAAGTATTCTTTTGATTTTGATAATTTAATTAATAAAGATATTAAATTAAAATATAGTTCTATATTTAATATTTTTACAATAATATCTAATGGTTTTAAAAAAGTATTTAATTATTCGTTTATTAAAAAAATATTATTACTTGGGTTTTTTATGTCAGGAATATTTGTTGCATATTCGATAAGTAATATTTTGGGTGTTACGGATATTAAAGATAGTGATTTTATTAGAACTAATTTAAATTATGTGATGATTAATAGTAATAAAATAAAAATAGATGATTATCTTGGATATGCTAATGATGATAGAGTTAATTATATTTTGCCAGGAGATTCAGAAGTAGTATTTAATGTTAAGACAGATTATTATTATCAAACTATGAATAGTTATTCAATGATTAGTGGTTCTTTATCTGGTTTATCTATGTTAAATGAAGATGATATAATACTTGGTAGGATGCCTGTAGATGATAGGGAAATTGTTATTGATAAGAGTGTTTTTAATAAGAATGGTCAGTATGTAATGGCTGGTATAACGGGATATGAAAAGTTGTTAAATCAAATAGTATATTTAATTGTTGATAGATTAGAATATAAAATAGTAGGAATAGTAGATAAGAATAGTCCATCTATATATACTAAAGAAAGTGAATTTATAAATATAATAAGTAATTCTAATGATAATAATAATCAAATTTATGGTAATATTACTATTGATATAGATAGTAAGGATGGAAAACAAGTATATAATTATAATTTATATAAAGATGATATAGTTTTAAAAGAGGGAAAATTACCTAATAATGTTTATGAAGTAATAGTAAATATAGATAAAAAAGATGTTATGAAGTTAAATAAGGAAATAGATGTAAAAGTTAATGATAAGAAATTAAAAGTAGTAGGTTATTATGATACTAAGTATAATTTTGATTATTATTTTGTTAATGAATCTACGATTATGTATGATGTTATTTCTTATAAGAATAGTATAACTGTATATCCTAAGAATAAAGAAGAATTTGTTAGTAGTCTTAAAGATGAGAATATTAATGTTAAAGATGTATATAAAGTAGATAAAGATAGGTATATAGATGAAAAGAAAGAATCTATTAAGTCTTCTGTTATAGTGTCTTTAGTGATGTTAAGTATTTCTTTAATAGAAATAATATTAATGACACGTTCATCGTTTTTATCTAGAATAAAAGAAGTAGGTATATATAGAGCTATTGGTGTTAAGAAGAGTGATATATATAAAATGTTTATTGGTGAATCTTTTGCTATTACTTCAATATCAAGTTTACCTGGTGTATTATTTATATCTTATTGTTTATATGAATTAAAAGATATTTCTTATATATCTTCTAATTATATGATAAATATTTGGGTTGTTTTGATAAGTATTATAGTAATGTATTTGTTTAATATAATAGTTAGTTTATTACCGGTATTTAATACTATGAGAAAGACTCCTGCTAATATATTATCAAGACATGATTTAGACTAATTTTTGTTAGTCTTTTTCTTATGGTTGTTTATTTTGATTTTATTATGTATACTAGTGGTAGGAGTGTGATTGGAGATGGATTTAACTATTAGAAAAATGCAGAAATATTTAAAATAAAAATATAGATTAACTAAACCATTAGAAATGAATAATACACAAAGATATTTTTTAAAGTTAATTGAAGAAGTTGGAGAATTATCAGAAGTAATAAGAAAAAATAAAAGGATGGAAGATAATTTTATTAAGGGGACTATTGAGGAAGAATTATCGGATGTTTTATATTATGTTTTAGTTATTGCTAATACATATGATATTGATTTAGAAGAGTGCTTTAGAATGAAAGAGGATTTGAATAGAGAAAGATATGGTCATAAATTAAAAATTGATGATGTTTAATGAAATAACTAAGTTATATGGAATTATGTTTGAAAAGTTAAATGATATTTTAAATTGTAGGAAAGGAATGATTGATTAAATGAAAAGAATGAATGTTATAGTAATTTTTGATAAGAATTTAGATAAAGTGTTAATGTGTAAGAGAAGTAAAGAACCATATATGGGAATGTATAATTTGGTTGGGGGAAAAATAGAAAAAGAAAATGATGGATTGAATGAAGCTTATAGAGAATTAGAGGAAGAGACAAATATTAAAAGGGAAGATGTTGATTTGATTTATTTTATGAATATTACTTATGTTAAATGGGATAAAGAACTAGAGGTTTATTATGGAATATTAAACAAGGATGTTAGTTTGATTGAAGAAGTAAATAAGTTAGAATGGGTTAATGTTAATGATAATTTCTTTGATATGAGTAAATATGCTGGAGAAGGTAATATAGGGCATATTATTGAAGAGATAAGAATAGATATGAGAAAATTATAGAGTATACTTGTAAAAGTTTACTTTTTATTTTTTTTGATATATAATATTCGTGAAAAAGGAGATATTTTGTATGAAAAAATTAATTGGTTATCCTTCTGTTGATAATTTACATAATAGAGATTATAGTTTTTTTGAGAGGAATCCTATTATACCTGATATGAGTGTATATAATTCTATTAATGTACTTAGTTCTTTTTTTAGAAATGAAAAATCTATTGATTGTGTAGATTTAAATGTTAATTATAGGGAAATGATTGATGATGCTATTACTATGTCTAAGGCATTTAGAGAACTTGGGGTTAAACATGGTGATATTATATCTGTGTCTATGCCTAATTTTTATCAAGGAGTAGTTGTTTATTTAGCAGCAAACAGAATAGGGGCTATTACTACTTTTATTAATTCTATGTCTTCTATTGAAGAGGTTCTTAGTTATCTAAATTTGTTTGAATCTAGTTTGTTTATTAATTATGATAAAGATGAGACTTATAATGATAAGATTAAAAATAATAGTAGAGTAAGAAATATTATTACTTTAAAAGAAGAAGAAGTTAATATTAAAAACTTTAAAGATGGTTTTTCTTTAGTTAGTGGATATAATGATTTTTTGACTTTTAGTGATATTGGTGGTGTTGCTAATTATCAAAAAAAACCTATTTATACTTTATATGGAAAAAAAGAAGATAGTCTTATTTTATTTACAAGTGGTTCTACTGGTAATCCTAAGAGTGTAGTTCTTACTAATGAAAATTTATTGGCTTCTGGTATATATATGAAAAATACTGGTAGAATTAAACCTCAAGTAGGAGAAAAATGTTTAGTATGTGTACCTTTTACTTATCCTTATGGTTTTGTTACTTCTACTATTATGAGTTTATTATGTGGTAGAACAGCTATTCTTGCTCCAAATTTATCTAAGGATAATATTCGATATTATTTGTCAAAGAATCCTAACTATATTTTTGGTAGTCCTGCTCTTTTAGAACTTATTAAGAGAAATGTTTGTGATAATGATGATTTATCTTCAATTCATACTTTTGTATCAGGGGGTGATTTTCTTGCACCACTACAAAATAAAGCTGGTGTAGAATTTTTTAAGAAACATAATGCTACGACTGTTATTTGTAATGGTTCTGGTAATGCTGAAACAACGGGAACTAGTACTATGGCTGTTGGTTCTATTATTAAGCCTGATACTGTAGGAAAGGTACTTGTTGGTACTAAAGCTATAATAGTTAATCCTGATACTATGGAGGAATTAAAATATGGTGAAGAAGGTATGCTTTGTATAGCAGGTGGGCATGTATTTGATAGATATTATAATGATTATGAAAAGACTCATGATTCTAAGTTTATATATAAAGGGGTGGAATATTTTAAAACTGGTACAATGGGAATTTTGAATACGGATGGATATTTTACTTTGACTGGTAGAAGTTCTAGATATTATATTAGGTCTGATTTAAATAAAGTATATTTAGAACATATTCAAAATATTATGTCTTTGATTGATGTTATTGATTCTTGTTGTGTGGTTCAAAAACCTGATAAAGATTTATTATTTACTAATAAGGCTTATGTTATTTTAAAAGATGGTGTTCTTCCTACTAAGGAAATTAGTGATTATATTATTAACATGTGTTATAGACCTTTATATAATAGCGTTACTAATGAAACTATGCAATTAAAACTATTTGAGGTTCCTGAAAGTATTACATTTTTAGATAAATTACCTTTGACTGAGGCTGATAAGGTAGATTATAAGTTACTTGAGAAAATGGCTTTGGAAGAATGTGAAGAATATAAAGTTAAAAGAAGAGAAAATAGTTAGTTTTCTCTTCTTTGTATTGAAAAACAAGAAAAATTTTTGTATACTTACTATAGATGTAGATAAGGAGTGGATTTGTGTGTATACTGGTGTTTTCTTTTTGATTGAAGCTATATTTTATTCTGTATTATTAATGTGTGTTTATTTTAGTAAAAAAGTATTTAAGATTAGAGAAAATAAAGTTTATTCAATTCTTGTTGTTATTTCTTTTTTTGAATTGTTAATAGAACTTATTTTAGATTTCGTGGGACCTATGTATAAGATTATTCCTCAAGTTAGTTATTTTTTTGCAAAGTTTTATTGTTTTTGTATTGAATTATGGTTAACATTTTTTGTTTCTTATATTTTGTTTGTATCTTTAAATATGAAGAAAAAAGAAAAGTATATTTCAATAGTTAAAAGTGTTTTAACTATTGCTATGATTGTTTTTTCTACTTTGAATTTTGTTCTTCCACTTGAATTTTTATATGATGGTAATATTGCATATACTTACGGACCTAGTGTTAATATTATATATATTTCAGCATTTTTATATTCATTTGTTGGTATTATTGCTTTAGTGTGGAATATTAAAAATATTAAAGATAAAAGATTTTTTCCTATTTTATTATTTTTGATATTAGGTGGTGTTGCTTCATTTATTCAATATAATAACCCAGGTTTATTGCTTGCTGTTCCTATTCATGCTTTTATTACTTTTCTTATGTATTTTACGATAGAAAATCCTGATGTTAAAACGATAGAAATGTACCATAAAGCTAAGGAAATAGCCGATAATGCTAATGAAGATAAGACTATGTTTTTGTACAATATGACAAATGATATTAGAACTATTACTAATGATATTAATGTTAGTGTTAATGATATTACTAATGAGATTGGTAATAAAGATATAGATAGAGAATATGTTAATGATTGTCTTAGAAATATTAAAGGAAGTATGGCTAGATTTACTACATTGACTAATGAAATTCTTGATATATCTGAAATTGATAGTGCTAATATTAAAATATATAATGATAAGTATAATATTAAACTATTATTAAAGAAGATTGTTATTTTATATGGTAATAAGTGTAAGGATAAGAATATTGATTTTAGAAGTAATATAGCTAGTGATATACCAGAATATTTATATGGGGATAGTTTGGGACTTAACAATGTTTTGGTTAGTATTTTAGATAATAGTATTAAGTTTACTGATAGTGGATATGTTATGTTAGATGTTAATGCTATTAGTAAGAGAGATGTTGTTAGACTTATTATTACGATAGAAGACTCTGGTTGTGGTATTAATCCTTCGGAATTAGATAGTATTTTTTATAAGAGAAAAGAGGAAATAGATGGAGATAATATAAAAAATAATTTATATACTGCTAAAAAATTAATTACTTTAATGGGAGGTACTATTATTCCTAGTAGTGATTATGGTAAGGGTACTATTATGAAAATTGTTTTAGAACAGAAAATTGTAGAGTCTGGTGATAAAATAGTTAAGTATGAGAGTTTTTACGATAAGAAGAGAATATTGCTTGTAGATGATAATATTTCTACGGAGAAGATTGTTAGAAAATTAATTAAGAATACTAATATTTTGCTTGATTATGTTGATGTTGGTAAGAAGGCTTTGGATAAAATTAGAAATAAGGAAAAATATGATTTGATATTATTAGATGAAAAGATGGAACCATTGGATGGGAAGACTGTTATGAAAAAATTTAATGATATTAAAAATTTTAATACTAAGGTTATATTACTTACTAAGGATAATGAATATGAATATAACAATGAATATTTAAGATATGGTTTTAGTGATTATATTATTAAACCAATAAATAAAGATAAGTTGTTTGAAATTATTGATAAGTATTTAAAATAAAGTTGTTATTTATTTTTGATATGAAAAATTAATAAGGTTATAGTTAAATATTATGACTTTTTTATGATTTATAGACTAAATATGTGGTTTGTTTCATATTATTATTTAGGTGAATGATATGAAAAAAATACTATTATTTAGTCTTTTATTTTTTATAGGGATTAATTATGTTTATGCTAGTACTGATACGGCTTATAGTTATGTTTTGATGGATGAGGTTACTGGTAGAGTTTTGAAAGGGAAGAATATTGATAGTCCTAAGTTGATAGCTTCAATTACTAAAATTATGACTTGTATTTTGGCAATTGAAGCTAATAAGTTAGATGATATTGTTGTAGTAAATGAGAGTGTTTTATCATCATATGGTTCTGGTATTTATATTAGTCTTGGTGAGGAAATTAAGTTAATAGATTTGTTGTATGGATTGATGCTTAGAAGCGGTAATGATGCTGCTTTAATGATAGCAGATTATGTTGGTGGTGATGTTGATAATTTTGTTGTTATGATGAATAAAAAGGCAAAGGAAGTTGGAATGAAAAATACAAAGTTTGTTAATCCTAGTGGGTTAGATAAAAATGGTATTGGTAATTATTCAACTAGTTATGATATGGCATTACTTACTAGATATGCTATGCAAAATGATATATATAGAGAAATTGTAAAAACTAAGAGTTATGTAGCAAAAAGTAATTTGAAAACTTATGTTTGGAAAAATAAAAATAAATTATTAAATTATAAATATATTACGGGAGGTAAAACGGGTTTTACTGAAACTGCTAGGAGGACTTTAGTGTCAACGGCTACGTATGATGGTATGAATTTTATTGTGGTTACATTAAGAGATAGTGATGATTGGAATACACATCTAAATTTATATGAAAATGCTTTTAAGAATTATAAGAATTATTTGGTTTTATCTAAAAAGAATTATACTGTTTTAGAGGATAAGTATTATGATAATTTATATATTAAGAATGATTTATATATTCCTCTTACTAAGAGTGAAGCTACTTCTTTAATTTCTCATGTTAAGTTAGAACGTATTAGAAATTATGATGATACTTTAGTGGGACATAATTATATTTATTTAAAGGATAAGAAGATTTATGATATGCCTGTATATGCTAAGAAGAATGAAGATAAAGTAACTTTTTGGTCTAAGATAAAAGGATTATTTAGATGATTAATTATTTATGGGGAATATTTTTTATTGTAGGAATTATATATAGTTTTATTAGCCATACTAATATTGGAAATGTTATGCTTGGGGCTAGTAAGGATGCAATAGATTTGATAATGAATATGATACCTGTTATGTGTTTATGGTTAGGTATTATGAAGATAGCAGAAGTTAGTAGTTTACTTGATAAGTTATCTAATTTGTTAAAGCCTTTTCTTAAAATTGTTTTTCCTGAATTAAAGACAGAAGATGAGGCACTTAAATATATATCTGTTAATATTGTTATGAATATGTTAGGACTTGGTAATGCTGCTACACCTTTTGGTTTGAAAGCTATGAAAAAATTACAAGAAATTAATAAGAATAAAGATGTTGCTTCTCGTAGTATGATTACTTTTTTGGTAATAAATACTAGTTCTGTAACAATTATTCCTACTACTACGATAACATTAAGAATGTTACATAATTCTATAAATCCTTTAGAAATAGTACCATATATTATTATAACTTCGACACTTTCTTCATTGCTTGGTTTAATTATAGATAGATTATTTTATGTGGTGAGACATGCAAGTTATAGCTAATTTGATAGTTCCTATTATTACTTTGATAGTAATAATTTATGGATTATATAAGAAAATTAATATATATGATGTTTTTATGGAAGGGGTAATGGAAGGATTAAAAATAGTATTAAATATTTTTCCATCTATCTTTGCTATGATAGTATCAATAAATGTTTTGGTTAAAAGTCAAATACTTATTGATTTAACTAAAAATATAAACATTAGTTTATTTCCAAAAGAAATAATTCCATTAGGTATATTAAGACCAATATCGGCGTCTAGTTCTTTTATGTTACTTAATGATATTATTAAGACATATGGAGTAGATTCTTTTATTGGTAGATTATCTTCTGTTATGGTATCTAGTACAGATACGACTATTTATATAATAGGAATGTATTATTCTTCTGTTGGAATTAAGAAGATTAAGCATTCTCTTATTGTAGGATTAATGGCTGATTTTATTTGTGTAGTTATATCTATTTTAGTAATTAAATTATTATAAAAGAAAAGCAACTAGAAGTCACTTTTCTCTAGGCTGTTTTCATTCATGTTATTATTATAACTATCTAATGTACCTTTACATTCGTTAGTAACGGTTTTAGATATGTTATCTTTACATGAGTGAGAACTTTTTGACTTTTTATTTTTAGCCATTTTGATCACCCAATAATATTGTTTACTAAAATATGAAAATTATACAATAATACTAGTTATTTTGTTAAAAAAATGTTAAAATACTACTTGAGGATGTGATAGAATGGCAAATATATTTAAAAAATTATTTGATAATGAGTATAAAGAATTAAAAAGGTTTAATGCTATAGCTATGAAGATTGATGCTTTAGATGAGGATATGTCTAAATTATCTGATAAAAAATTAGCTAATAAAACAAATGAATTTAAAGAAAGATTAGCAAATGGAGAAGATTTAGAAGATGTTTTAGTAGAAGCTTTTGCTACGATTAGAGAGGCTGCTTATAGAATAATTGGTGAGAAAGCTTATTTTTGTCAATTAGTTGGAGGACTTGCTATTCATTATGGTAATATTGCAGAAATGAAAACGGGTGAAGGAAAAACTTTAACAACTATTTTTCCAGCTTATCTTAATGCTTTAACTGGCGAAGGTGTTCATGTTGTAACTGTTAATGAATATTTAACTCAGAGAAATGCTGAATGGATGGGTCCTATATTTGAATTTTTAGGATTAAGTGTTGGTATTAATCTAAGAGATAAAACGCCAGAAGAGAAGAGAGAAGAGTATGCTAAAGATATATTATATACGACAAATAATGAACTTGGATTTGATTATTTGAGAGATAATATGGTTGTTACAAAGGAAAAGAGAGTTCAAAGACCACTTAATTTTTGTATTATAGATGAAGTTGACTCTATTTTGATAGATGAAGCTAGAACACCATTGATTATATCTGGTGGAGTTATGCAAGCAGCTAATTTATATACTGGAGCAGATTTTTTTGTAAAGGGCTTAAAAGAAAATGAAGATTATATTAAAGATGAGAAAACGAGAAGTATAAATTTGACTGATGAGGGAAGTCGCAAGGCTGAGAAACATTTTAATATAAAAAATTTATATGATATTAATAATACTGTTTTAGTTCATCATATAAATCAAGCTTTAAGGGCTAATTATTTTATGAAAAAAGATGTTGACTATGTTGTTAGTGATGGAGAAGTTATAATTGTAGATCAATTTACTGGTCGTTTAATGAAAGGAAGAAATTTCTCAGAAGGACTTCATCAAGCTATTGAAGCTAAAGAAGGAGTAAAAATTAATCAAGAAACAAAGACATTAGCTACGATTACTTTTCAGAATTTGTTTAGAATGTATAAAAAGTTATCTGGTATGACTGGTACGGCTAAGACAGAGGAAGAAGAATTTAGAAATATATATAATATGTATGTTATATGTATACCTACGAATAAACCTGTTATAAGAATTGATGAAACTGATTTGTTATATGCTGAGAAGGCTGGAAAGTATAAAGCTATTGTTAATGTTATAAAGAATCGTCATGAGATGGGGCAACCTGTTTTGGTTGGTACCATTGCTATTGAAACAAGTGAATTAATTAGTAAAATGTTAACTAAGGAACATATTCCTCATGAAGTGTTGAATGCTAAGAATCATGCTAGAGAAGCTGAAATTATTGCTCATGCTGGTGAGAAAGGTGCTGTTACTATTGCTACGAATATGGCTGGTCGTGGTACAGATATAAAATTAGGTGAAGGTGTTCGTGAACTTGGAGGACTTTGTGTTATTGGTACGGAAAGACATGAATCTAGAAGAATAGATAATCAGTTAAGGGGACGTGCTGGTAGACAAGGAGATCCTGGATTTAGTCAGTTTTTTGTATCTTTTGAGGATGATTTGTTAGTTAGATTTGGATCTGATAAATATAAAGGTATGCTTACTAATATGGGATTTACTGGTGAACAGGCTATAAGGAGTAAGATGTTTTCTAAATCAGTTGAATCTGCTCAAAAAAGGGTTGAGGGTAACAACTTTGATATAAGAAAGCAGTTGCTTAATTATGATGATGTTATGAATAATCAAAGAGAGATTATATATAATAAGAGAAATGAAATATTAGATAGTGAATCTATTCATGATGAAACATTAAATTTGTTTAAGGAATATATTACTTCTTTAGTACTTGGTCATATAGTAGATAATAAGGGATTGACAGAAAATGATTATTCAGAGATATTAGAGACTTGTAATGAAAACTTGTTAAAGAAACATAGGTTAAATTTATCAGAGATTAATGGTAAGGGTGAATATGAAGTTATAGATATAATCTATGATAAAGTATTAAAAGATTATCAAGAAAAGTTAGAGGATATTCCTATGGAGATAGTAAATGAGTTTGAAAAGGCTATTACTTTAAGAGTAATTGATAGTCATTGGATGGAACATATTAGTACTATGAGTCATTTAAGAGAAGGTATTGGACTTAGAGGATATGCTAACGAGAATCCACTTCAAGCTTATACGATGGAAGGATATAATCTTTTTGATAGTATGATGAATACTATTAACAAGGAGGTAGCTACTTATTTATTAAAGTCTGAGATTAGACAAAATATAGAGAGAAAAGAAGTAGTTAAGAAAACTATAACTAATGATGGAAAAGATACAGTTAGAATACAAAGAAAGAGTAATAAGGTTGGTAGAAATGATCCTTGTCCATGTGGTTCGGGTAAAAAATATAAACAATGCTGTGGAAAGTAAGATAAAATAAGGGAAAACTTAAAATTTGAAAATTAGTGAGTTGGTTCGAGTTTTATAACTTGTCCACGTAATGTGGAGAAAACCTAAGTAAAATAAGGATGTGGACAACATTTTAAATGTGGACATCCTTTTTTCTATAATTAATGGTATAATATTTATAGGAGATGATAGTATGCTTTATTTAAAGAAGATAAATTTAGAGGATGTTGAGGAAGAATATAAGGCAATAAAGTCCATTCCGGCACAAGAAAATGGATTTGAAAATAAATATCATAATGTTACAAAAGAAGAATTTGTAAATGAAGTAATTCCTAAATTGTTAAAAAATTCTGAAGGGTTAGATTTACCTGATGGATATGTTCCAGATACTTATTTCTTTTTGTGGGATGATAATAAGATAGTAGGATTATTTAAAATAAGACATTATTTGAATGATTTCTTAAGAAAAGGAGCAGGTCATATAGGATATGGAATATTGCCTGAGTATAGAGGTAAAGGTTATGCTAAGCAAGGACTTCTTCTAGCAATTGAAAAATGCAAAGAAATAATAAAAGAAGATGAAATATATTTATCTGTTCATAAAAACAATCCTGCTTCATTAAGAGTTCAATTAGGCTGTGGAGCTTTTATAGTTGGAGAAACAGATGAAGAATATCTTACTAGAATAAAATTAAAAGATAATAATATTACTTTTGGATTTAGGGACTTAAGAAGAGATGATTGGAAAAGAATTACTGAAAAAGAAGTAATAGTTGAAGATGAAAAAAATGATTTTTTTGAAGGAAAAGTATGCATTTTAGATATACAAAAAGTTGAATCTCCTTTATCAGTAGACTCACCAGTTGGTAAAGTTACTATAGCAGATAATAACTATAAGAATTTGATATTCGCCCCTAAAGGAAAAAATTGGTGGCTAACTGTTATGTTTGATGATCAAGATAATTTGATAGAAAGTTATTTTGATATAACTAGAACTAATGATTTTAGTAATCCAGAAAATCCATATTTTGTTGATATGAAATTAGATGTTTGCATACCTAATGGACATGAACCAGCAATAATGGATGAAGATGAATTAAAAGAAGTATATGAACACGGTTTGATTACAAAAGAAGATTATGAAAATGCATATAATATAGCGAACAAAATTATAAGCACATATAATTCACATAAAGAAGATTATTATGAATTTATATATAATTTATATAATAAATATAGAAATAAAGAATTAGGAAATATTAAAAGTAAGTAATATTTAAAAGTATTGACAGTAATTGTTAATGCTTTTTTTGATGTAAAATGTTTTTAGAAAGAGGAGGAATAAGATATGATAAACATACGTAAAAGAAATAATCTTTATGAATACAGATTTGAAGCAGGAAAGGTTAATGGTAAAAGAAAACAAATATCAAAATCTGGTTTTAAAACAAAAAGAGATGCATATATAGCAGGTCAAAAAGCATATGATGAATTTATTAATGGAGTAACAAGTATAGAATGTAATATGCTATATGGAGATTATTTAGATTATTGGATGAAAGAATATTTTGAAATTAATTACAAATATTCTACAGCAAAGAGATATAAAGAATCTTTTAGAAATATCAAAAAGGAATTAGGTAATTATAAATTATCTGTTTTAACACCGTATATTCTAAATCAAGCGTTATTAAAGTTATATCGTACATCTGGTACAAGAGATGTATTAAGAAATTATCAAAAGGTTATTAAAAGTTCTTTAAGAGATGCAACATATTATTTTGGATTTATCAAGTATAATCCAGCAACAGAGTTAGAAATACCTAGAGTATTATCATTTGAATTAAAAAAAACGATGTAGGACACATCTATACTAAAGAAGAAATAGAAATAATTTTAATTAGATTTAATAATAATAAAGTATTTATATGTGCATTTTTAACCGCTTGTTATACAGGTATGAGAACAGGTGAGGTATTTGCTTTAACTTGGGATGATATTGATTTAGATAATAGAATAATCAAAGTAAATAAAACAGTATATGCAAAAGATAAAGAAGAAAATGGTAGATGGTATTTAGGTACAACTAAAACAATAGGTAGTATTAGAGAGGTTTATATTTGTGATACTTTATATTCAGTATTATCTGATTATAAAAAACTACAAATTAAATATAAAAAAGAATATGGTAAAAATTATAAGCAATATATATTAAAAGAAGTTAAAAATAAATATGGTAAGTTAGTAGAATATAAAGTTATAGAAAGTCAATCTAGAAATAATAAAATTCAAATGGTATTTATTAGAAAAGATGGAACATATTCAGGAACAGATATTATAAAATATCCTTTTAAAATAATCCATCATGAGTTAGGAATTAGTTGTAGATTTTATGATTTAAGAGGAAACTTTGCTACAAAAACTTTAAGAAAAGGATGTGAGATAAAAGATATATCAAAAGTTTTAGGACATAGTAGAATTGAAACAACAGAAAATTATTATATAAATTGTACAAAAGATAATTTAAAAGATGTATGTAAAAGTTTTGAAAAAGAATTAGGATTAAATATGGTAGATTAATTGTTAATTGATAGAATAAATGATATAATTATAATGAAATTTCACTTTAAGCATCTGATGAAAGGAGAATAAAAATGGAAAATAAAGTTGTATTAGTTACTGGTAGTACGAGAGGTATTGGTAAAGCTACAATAATTGAATTTGCTTCTAAAGGATATAATGTTGTTATTAATTATATTTCAAGCGAAAAAGAAGCAAATGAATTAAAAGGTTTTGTCGAAGATAAATATGGAATAAAAGCATTGGCTATAAAATGTGATGTATCCAACGAAGAACAAGTAAAACAATTAGTTTCTACTGTAATTAGAGAGTTTGGAAAAATAGATGTTTTAGTTAATAATGCGGGTATTGTTTATGATAGAGGCTTTGAAGAAATTACTGTTGAAGAGTTTGAAAGAACATTAAAAGTTAATGTAATTGGTGCGTTTATAGTTTCAAGGGAAGTTTCTAAATATATGGAGAACGGAAGTACAATAATAAATGTTTCTTCTACGAATGGAACAAAAACAGTATCACCAGAATGTCTAGATTATAATATCTCTAAAATTGGTTTACAAAGTCTTACAAGAGATTTGGCATTCCAGTTAAAACCAAAAATTAGAGTTAATGCTATTGCAGTTGGTTGGGCTGATACTGATATGAATAAAGATTTGCCAAGGGATTATATAGAGGAAGAAATGTCAAAGATATATTTAGAAAGATTTGCAGAACCTAGTGAAATAGCTAAGACAATATACTTCTTAGGAAGTGAAGAATCAAGTTATATAAATGGTGAAATTCTTACTATTGATGGAGGATATTAATATGAATATAGATATTAAAAGAGTTAAAATTTTTGTAACTATTCCACTTGATAGTGTGGGAAAAGTTAGGGAAGCGGTTTGCAATGCAGGTGCAGGTATTATTGGTGAATATACATTTTGCACATCTTCTACTAAATCAATAGGAACTTTTATACCAAGTGAAAATGCAAATCCACATATTGGCGCAAGAAACAAACTAGAATTTGTTGAAGAAGAAAAATTAGAATTTGTATGTGATGTTGAAAAAGTTAAAGAAGTTATAGAGGAATTAAGAAAATCACATCCATACGAAGAACCAGCAATAGATATAATTCCTTTAATTGATGAAAGTGAATTTAAATAAAAAAATATAAAACGCATATTGGATAAAAAATAAAAATATGATATACTCATATCAAGTGAACGAATGTGGTCAATGTCCACAAATAGTCCACAGTAGATAAATACAATAAGTACAGATAATACTATAAATACAATAAATACAGATGATACCTGATACCGGAATACAATAAATACAAATAGTACTATAA
>OIEH01000078.1_pt1 | contig 68029 bp, 63 predicted proteins | sample 1604811 | NCBI WGS metagenome assembly OIEH01 (sample SAMN01760945, study PRJEB22395) | human gut metagenome | reverse complement strand
GCTCGGTGTGGACATAAGCGGCGGCGTCTTTTCTTCTTCAAAACCAATGCCGCCCGCTTTTGCGCCCGCTCCACCTTTGAAGCCCGCCGCATATAGTACATCTGCTTGCTTTTTACAAGTGATAGTCGGGGATAGTTCTTCGCGCATTTCGACGTCGCCTGCCGTAACGCTGTTTTGACCGTTGAAGCCTTTTGCTTGCACCACAACCGCACAATAATCATTTACCCGCCCGTTATGGTCGCCCGTCATTGTCGGAATTACCTCCCCCGTCGCCGTTTTCTCTTGCGTCGAAGCATTCACTACTGATATTAACGCTTCCTTCAGTTGTGGCCGCAGTTCTTTCCCGCGCCGTTCCGCACGGCGCAAGATACCCGCGCACGCTGTCGCACTCAAATAATATTTTTTCGGCACGATCACTTCCAAAACTTCCGACAAGGTAGATGCGCTTTCTTCGCTGGGGCACTCCCCAATATTGAGCGTCAAGTTGTCGCCACGCAGCACAAATCGCCCCCCCTCGAACCACTCCTGCGGTCGCCCATTTTCCACTTGAAGGCATTGGAATATCGGTCTTTGTGATTTCTTCAAGCACGGTTCTAAAATCGCGCCCATTATTACTGCTGAACGCTCCGGGGACGTTTTCCCAAATAATGAAACTCGGATATTTTCCATTTGTCGCTGACCTCATTTCGTAAATTATTCGTATCGCTTCTTTGAATAACCCGCTTCGCTCGCCATCAAGCCCAACTTGTTTTCCAGCGACGCTTAGATCCTGGCACGGCGAGCCGAAAGTAATTACATCTACGGGCGGGATTTTCGCACCGTCTATATCTGTGATACTACCCAGGTGTTCCATATCAGGAAAGCGATTTTTAGTTACTGCAATGCAAGCAGGATCTATCTCCGAAGCCCATATTGGTTTAATTCCTACTATTGTTGCGGCAAAAGGAAAACCACCGATACCATCAAACAAGCTTCCAAGTGTCATTTCGTTAATTTTTTCTTCAATATTCATTGACTTTTTCCTTTTCCAGTGTTATACTGGTCTTGTGTAAAATTTGCTTTGCTCCCTTCGGGGAGCTCTTTTTTTTATTCTCTGCCGATAACTGCATATGTAACACGGTCTATGTCTGTGTATTCGTAGCATTTCTCTGTGTTTTTCACGCCGATGCGATGAAAATAAGTTACCGTCATACCTTTACCGCCCGATTCACAGCGCTCGAAAACAAACTTATGCTGGTTACCCTCAATGCCGTATTCGGTAATAAACACATCGCCGAATTTCATCTCAGAGACATTCTTGATGATAGGCTTCTCATATCTGATCATCATCGTCTTCGTCCTCCTCGTCCTCAGCGACAATTTTTAACTCATCTACGATACCGACAAGTGCCTGAGCAATTGCCATTACTTCTTCGTAAGTAGCAACCGTTGTGCTAACTTTAAACTTCATTTCTTCTTTCCTCTCTTTCTGTTCAGCTCCGCCACCTCACTTGCCCGGCGGTAGTTCTGCTGCTCTTCCAGTGTTGCTTTCGCCTTCCAGGCAACATACTCGCCGTAGCTCATGCCGTGATCGGTGGCTTCTTTTGCGATTTGCTCAAGATCTGTCATCGTGTCCGCCCCCTATCATATCCCTATACCATACCTTCATAAGCCATCCCAGCCCGTACCAGACCGCAACAGCGACTATTGCAACAGGGAGCATTTCGCCGCCGACCGCACGATAGCCCCTCTGGGCGTAAGCCAGTGCCGACATAGGAACATACATCATCACGGCCGCACACGCTGTTATCCACAGCCGCAGGAGCTGGGAGAGTATGTAGGCGATTATCTTAGATATTTTCATTCATCTCCATCCTTTCTGCGAGCTCTGACTTGAAAAACCGCCAGAGCTTAGGTCCTACCTTGTGAGCAGGAATATCTCCGTTCCTTGCCCACTTCCGCAAGGTACCCGTGTCTATTCCGATGTACCTTGCCGCCTGTTCCGTATTCATCATCTCAGGGAACTGTATCTTTTTGTTCATAACGCACCTCACTTACACCGCAATATATTTGTTTATAAAATATGTCTGACCTTTCCCGGTTACCTTTGTTGTACGATTTATTCTTACAGAACCATCAGGATTGTTCACTGTGCTTTCCTTGACCTCAAATAAACCCATTTCCATCGCTCTTTGTGTCGGCATATTATGTGAGTTGCCACCCTTTATCAGATAGCCGTCCTGCCTTAACTGCTCGAATAGCCTTTTCTGTCCTGTCTGAACGCCGTTTTGCTTAAGGATTTTCGCAAGGTCGCCTATCAGTATGGATGTGTGTGCCGTTTCGACTGCTCTTGCAAATAACACTTTAGGCTTGTCCTGCTCAACCTGTGCTTCTAACTCTATTCGCTTTGCTTTTTCTTCCTTGAGCTTTGTTGCAAGCTGTATCAGAAAGTCCGGAGACGTCAGCGCATGCTCAAGTGTATCGTCTGTCATATATGCACCGTTTCTGCGTATTGTTGGCAACACCTCGTCAAACACCCAGCGCTCAAACTGCTCAGCCGTAGGGAGCTTGCTGTGTGCAATAAGACGATAAACATTGCCCTCGTTGATAAATTTTGCCTGCTGTTCTCTGCCCATGCTGTCTATGAGGGGGTAAATCGCCACCCCATTTTCTTTGCAGTGCTGAATAATCGCTTTCTTCGGGTCTGCATATCCCAAAGCAACTGCGATATCCTTTCCGCAGAACAGCACTGTGCCATTCTCCTCGATTGTTCTTATCTTGCCAAACTTGGCATTGTCGAAAATCTGTAAATTGTTCATGTATGTCCTCCTTTAATCTTTAAAAAATGGTATGTACTTTTTATCACAGTAAACTAGTTTTACTCCTAATTCATCTGCAATTTTTTCAGCAACCTTTCGACTGTTATTTGCCCCGCACATAAAACATTTAATCGTGCTTTCTGTAAAACCAATCTTCTTCGCAAGTTTATAATATGTCATCCGCTTACTCTTAAGATTTTCTTTGGCAAAACGCCTAAATTCATCGTACATATTCCTACCTCCTTTCAGCAAATCAACAAATTTTGTTTGATGCTATTGACACAAGTTGATAAAACTGTTACTATTAAATCAACAAAGTTTAAAAATTGTAAACTTCCCTTTAGTCTGTCAGCTAAACTTGAACTAAAGAAAAGTTGGAATTTCATCAACCGTATACGCATATTATAGTTGATATTATTCCAATTGTCAACCCTTTAAGTTGTTGTTTTTTCAACTTTGTTAAATCCCAACAAAAAGGAGGGTGAAAATATGGAGATAATAGATAAAATTTCAGAATTGCTTATTAAAAAAAATAAAACACAAAAAGAACTCACCGATTATCTAGGGCTAGATAAAAGTACTTATTCAGCATGGAAAAACGGAAAAAGCAGATCATACAATAAATACTTAAAAGAAATTGCAACTTTTTTGTGCGTCTCAGTTAGTGATTTGATAGGTGACGATAGTAATCTAAACAATGAAGTGAATAATATTTATTTTAGTTTCGCAAAAAAAGCACAAGACAATGGAATAGACCCTAATGATATTGAAATGGCAATTGCAATGATTTTGAAACTTAAAGATAAGGGCAATAAGGAGGAATAATTATTAGTTACTACACTAAGGAAAAACTATATAAGTTAATCGCAGAAAAAAGAGTCCAGTTTAATATTTCTAGTTCAGATTATCCTCTTGATATTTTTGAATTATGTAAGAAATTTAAGAATGTTAAGATAAAAACACTTCCTTTTTCGACGTATGATTTGCGAGGAATTGTTAGAATTGCTAAAAACAGAGATGAGAATCATGTTATACTATTAAACGAAAACAAGTCGTTTGTCGAACAAAACTATCATGGATTTCATGAACTAACACACATTTTGACTGTTGATGAGCCTGGAACTACTTTGAATTGTTTTGGAAATACTAGACCTAATCAAAATAGTTATATTGAATGGCTTGCAAATGAGGGTGCGGCTGAATTTCTTATGCCATACAAAGAAATACTTCCGATAATTAGAAATGAAAGTAAAACATTTGACGAGCACTCAATGCCAATTTTTGATTTATCGGAAAAACTAAGTAATATGTACAATGTGTCTACCGTTGTGGTGCAAAATAGAATATCCAGTTTGTCATACGAAATATGGCAGTATCTTAGTGGTACTGATATTGACGAAATACAATTGATGTCACATTCTGAACAGCAACGCAAAGGTATTAACGTAGATTCATTACTCGATATCGAAAACAAAATGTTTGACGCTTGTTGGAACTACGAGCAGACTAAAGTACCAATAAAACCTTTCTTTTTTTATTCGAAGGATTACATATTTGCAGTAAGCAGTCGTTGTTATTAAGCGTTTGAAATAGGAGGTGCAGCGATGAATATACAGGAACTGAACGACTACACAATAGTAGACATTGAAACAACAGGCTTATCGCCGGACAAGGATAATATCATCGAAATCGGCGCTTTGCGTGTTCGTGACAACAAAGTCGTTGCTGAATTTTCTCAGCTTATAAAAGCAAGCAAGCCATTGTCGAAAACTGTTTCTCAGATTACAGGCATAACTGATGATATGTTGGCAGCTGCAAAAGAGCTTGACGATACCCTATCTGATTTTCTGCAATTTATCAACAATGACACTGTTGTAGGACATAATATTGCATTTGACGCTAATTTCATCAGCAAAAAATGCGTTGCTTGTGGGCTTGATTTTAAAAATGATACTTATGATACTTTAGCTGTGTGCAAGCAAGAATACCCCGATGTCAGCCACAAACTCGAAGATATGATAATACAGCTCGGGATAAAAGATAGCGGTGTACATCACAGAGCTCTTGCAGACTGCTACTATACTCACAGCTTAATGACCGCATTAAAAAATCACTCCGTTCTTGTACTCGAAATAAAGCCGCCGAAACAAAGAGTACTGAATTCTATCACAAAAGGGTTACAAACATTGCACGGCATATTGATAGGCATAACCTGCGATGACATTCTGACACAAGAAGAACTGTTAAGACTTGAAGAATGGATGAACAATAATGAACAGCTTGCAGGTAATTACCCATACGACATTATAAATAACGCAATCTGGAAAGTAATCGAGGACGGAATAATAGAGCAATCCGAGCTCGATTATCTTCTCGAATTTTTCAAAGCACAAATCAATCCGCTTAATGCAGAAATAGGTGCCATTGATGTAGAGCTTAGCAACAAGTCTATCTGTCTGACCGGTGATTTCGATTATGGGAGTAAGCAAGAAGTACAAGAAAGATTGTCTGAAATAGGTGCTACGGTAGTTAGTAGCGTCACAAGAAAAACCGACATTCTTCTTATAGGCGAAAAAGGTTCTGAGAGTTGGGCTTGCGGAACTTATGGCACTAAGGCGAAGAAAGCAATTGAACTCAGAAGCAAAGGCTATCCGATTATGATACTAAAAGAAAAGGATGTGCAGTTATGATAGAGCAGGTAGCATTATTTGAAAATGAACCCGAAGATTTAGATTGTAAAACTACTTTAGAAAACATAATAATCACAGTTTCAGCAAAATGGAAATGTTCAAACGGGCTTTTCAGCATACAGGAAAACAAAAGCAAAGACAAACTTACCGGGTATTCGATCTATTTTGAAAAATGCCTTTTCTTTAAAGTGAATACAAAATTCACGGTAATTTCTTGCAATAAAAGAGTTTATGATACACTTGAAATATCTCCTGCAAGCACCAAATTGCTGAAAAGCCCTCAGAATTTCATACAATGTACATTCCACACAAAAAACGAAGCTGTAAAAGCTGCTGAACTTATTACTGATGAGAATGTCAGAATATTTGAGCCAACAGAGCATTTTGGATGTTGCGGATTATATTTGAAGTGTTCAGATGCTAAAAAGTGCTTGCACCCGGATATAATCCGTTCTAAATCCTGCTATTACAAAAAGAACTTAGAAAGCGGCAAGATATTCTACGGTAAAAACGCAAATATATAAATACTCCCCGCCGTAACAAGCGGGGAAAAAATTTAGGAGGTGTAAATATGAAAAAACGTGCGGACGGCCGTTATCAGCAATCGGTTTATATCGGTACCGATAACAACGGCAAGCAGAAATACCGTGTTGTTTACGGGAACACAAAGAAAGAAGTCGAAGAAAAGTCCAACTCGCTTAAAATCAAGCTCGGTAAAGGTATAGATCTTGATGCTTGCCGTGAAACCTTCGACTACTGGGGCAAAAAGTGGATAAAATACAAGCAAGCCGACGTTTCGGAACAGTGGTATAAGAATACGCAGAGCTACTACAAGCACCTTGAACCGTTGTATAATCTTCCAATAGCAAAACTGTCCTCATCGGATTTGCGTGATATTCTCATAGATATGGCTCAGGAGGACTATTCCAAGAGAACAATTAAAGCGGTGTATGAAATATCGGTAAGTGTCCTTGACCTGGCTATTGAGAACAGAGCCACCGACTATAACGTTTTCCGGAATGTAAAACTTCCTGCAAAGGTAAAGCCTGCGGAGGAGCGCCGTGCTCTGACCGATGAAGAGCAGGAGTGGATAAGAACCACGCCCCACAGAGCCCAGACTGCTGCAATGATCATGATGTATGCCGGGTTACGAAAGAGCGAGCTTATACCGCTTCAATGGAATGATATTGACCTAAGCAGTAAAACTATCAAGATAGCACGATTTGTAGAGTTCTCAGGCAATCAGGCTAAAGTCAAAAACTATGGCAAGTCCGAAAGTGCAAAACGAATTGTCTATATTCCCGATGTGCTCGTTGACTATCTGAAAGGTGCGGAGCATGACGGCTTTCTCGTTTGCCGGACTGCAAATGACAAGATGCATAGCAACACGTCCTGGCGCAGAATGTGGGAAAGTTATATGTCCGTCCTGAACTATGAGCACGGCAATTTTGATAACACATTATCCGACAAACCGACAAGCCGTTTTCAGCCCGGTGGTGTTCCGTTTGTGATTGAACCTTTCACAGCCCACTGCTTACGGCATACATTTATAACCTTGATGTATCTTGCGGGGGTGGATATTATGACAGCAAAAGAGCAGGCAGGTCATAAGGATATATCCACAACCCTCAAAATTTACACGCACTTAGACAAGACTTACAAGGCAAAAAATATCGATAAATTTAACGAACATTTGAATGCAAAATTGCGACAAGCAACGTAAGAGCATATAAAAACACTAGTCAAACACTAGTCAAATTGCAAGTCAAACAGCTTATAAAACCAGTTGTAGAGCCATTACACAGACTATAGAGCCTAAGCCTCCGACGCTATGTGTCGTGCGTTCGAATCGCATCAGGCGTGCCAAAAAACTGCACCACAATCAACCGTATTTGATTGCGGTGCTTGTTTTTTGCTGTCAGCCTTGCGAGGAGAACGCACAGGTGCGTCTCGAATCGCATCAGGCGTGCCAAAAAACTGCATCGCAATCAACCGTATTTGATTGCGGTGCTTTTTTTGTTGTCAGCCTTGCGAGGAGAACGCACAAAATTATAAATTTACTTAATAAAACAAAATAAGGGCAACGTCAGCACCGCCACCCTTACAAAAGCTTACGCTTTTTGATATCGTTAATATTACACTTGTTTTATTTGAAATTATCAGCAACAAATACACAGCGTTATTCTGATTTTGAGATATTTGTCCTTTTTATTGTACACTGTCTATGCTACAATAACAACATAAACAAAGCACTTGCGAAAGGGGCGGATATTATGTTTGACTGGAACGGAAACGGTGAGCACGATCCCTTCGATGACTTTGTCACATTCGGGCTTCTTGAAGATTTGATAAACGAGGAGGATGAAAAGCCCTCTGCAAGAAATCGTAACAGGAGAAATCATCATCGCTATGACATCTATCAGGACACTAACGGGGCCCGCAAGAATGCAATAACAACCTTCTGGCTTGTTTTAGGATTGATAATTCTTATTGTCGGCTTTATTCTGATAATCTGCAATATCAAAAATCAACTTCTGATAGCACTTTCTATATTAGGCTTAGTATTTATCAGCTATGCTGTAATGTCACGGGGCTTTGACAAAGATGATTAGCATACGGCAACAGTCCGAAAGACCTATAGCGGTATGCAGGCTTTGTTTGTCCTTTTTATTGTACAATCCTTATGCTACAATAATCACATAAGAAAAAGCGCTTGCGAAAGGAGCGATATTATGTTTGACTGGAACCATAACGGAAAGCACGACTTATCCGACGACTTGTTCACCATCGGGCTTATTCAGCACATGATTGATGAAAGCAAGGAAGATAAAAAACCGCCTGTACAGAATAATGGCAGAGGGCTTTATTCACACCACGTCAACGATAAGAACAAAACCGATAACCGCAGTGAAGCAGTAAAATGCTTGTGGATACTTTTCGGAATTGCTATTTTAATCGGCGGTTTTGCACTGATGGTTTGTTTTATTGAAAATCAGTTGCTTTTCATACTCGCTCTGCTCGTTACAGTGATAGTAGGCTTTATCGTAGCGTCGCAAGGCAACGACAGAGATGCTTAGCATACAGTAACAGCCCACAGGAGTTTTATCTTCCTGCGGGCTGATTTTTTTAGATTTATACGCTTGCCGTTTCTGCGGTTACGGCCGTATTTGATGTGTTTGCGGAGCAGAGGGGGCAGACGTTTCCGGTTTCGCCTGCAATGAATTTCATCGCCTTGTCGGTGCTCCAGAAGAAACGCTCCTCGCCGTAGGTTTCGATAAGGCCGCAACGGTGGAACATTTCGTCAACGGCAGGCTGTACGCACGAGAAGTATATTTCTATCTTCCTTGCGGAAAGACTGTCGCAAAGCTCCTTCATAGCCTGTACGCCGGAAATATCCGCTATAGGCACGCCACGCATCGAGAATATCAGCTTTCCGCCGTCATCGACCTCAAGATGTGACAGCTTCTCCGACAGCTTGTTTGATGTTCCGAAATAAAGCGGACCTGTGACATATACTACCTTTGTGCCGCAGAGCTTTCCGTCCTTGTCGGCTATATCTATCTTAGCAGGGTCAACATCCGCAACATTAACCGTCATATCCGAAACCTTAAGCACGAACATGATGACCGAGAAAAGTATACCGATTATAATTGCGACAGTGAGGTCGAATATAACCGTTGCCGCCATTGTGATAAGATACTGGAACATTGCGGTCTTTATCTTTCTGCCGAAAATGTCCTTTATTACCGCAAACTCGTTCATTCTCCACGCAGTTACGATAAGTACGCCTGCAAGCGCCGCCATAGGTATCTTCGACATTACGCCTCCGAGCAGGAACATTGACGCTAAAAGCACCAGTGAATGTATTACACCTGCAATTCTTGTCTGTGCGCCGCTCTTTATGGCAACGCTCGTTCTTGCTATTGCCGCTGTCGCAGGCACACCGCCGAAGAAGGGTATCAGCATATTGCCTATGCCCTGTGCTACAAGCTCCTGATCGCTGTCGAGCTTTTCATTCTTCATTCTGCCTGCGCTCGCACCGCACAAAAGGCTCTCGATAAGTCCGAGTGCCGCAATACTTATTGCAGGGAATATAAGATTCTTGACCGTGTCAAAATCTATCGCCGTAATATCAAGCCTGTCGTTAAGCAGAAGCGTCTGCGGTATCTCGCCTACAATGCCGACATTGAAATTGAATATGAAGTTCAGCGCTGTTGCTATTATAATAGACATAAGCGACGACGGGATGATAGCATTGAGCTTTTTGGGATAAATAAGCATAAACACTATAACGCATACGCCGATTGCTATTGCCTCGAAATTCAGTGTCTGAGGCATGTTGAAGTAGCTTACTATTTTATCTATAGTAGAAGCACCCTCGCATTTAAGTCCCGTAATGTTGTTTATCTGACCGAATGCGATTATTATTGCTATACCCGATGTAAAGCCTGTGATAACAGGTGTGGGTATAAACTGTACCAGTCCGCCGAGCTTGAATATTCCGCACAGCAGAAGTATAACACCCGACATAAAGCAGGCAATGAACACACCCTGTATCTGATATGTAGCCACAAGCGAGCAAAGGATAGCCGCCATAGCGCCCGTAGGTCCTGAAATCTGGTATGACGCACCCGAAAGCAGTCCTATTACAACACCTGCGATAAGTGCCGTGATAAGTCCTGCGGCGGCAGTCGCACCGCTCGATATACCGAATGCAAGCGCAAGCGGAAGTGCCACAGCCGCAACTGTAATACCGGCAAGCACATCTTTCCCGAATTTTCCTGCATTATAGCCTTTGAATTCTGTCTTTAAACGTTTGAAATAACGCTTTATCATTTCTCTCCCTCTTTCTGTTCCTTTGTCCTGCGGACAAACAGCAACCTCTATATTCTATACCCGAAAGAGAAATTTGTATATATCAAAACTCAACAAAGATTTGTTCACATTGTATAAATTTTAAGTGACATATTCAAAATATAAAAGCTCCTTTCCGAACATTTCCTGTCCGGAAAAGAGCCTGTCGTTTTCAATAATATCAGATCTGTCCGTAAATCGGAGCATATTTACTCCTCACGCTCTCAGATACAACCCATATTCATAACTATCCCCCTGATATTCCTCGCTGATTTTACCGATCAACTGCGTAAATCCGAGCTTTGAATATATGTGTACAGCCGTTTCGTTATCATCTTCGACACCGATCGTAAATTCAGAGTAACCTTTTTGCGAAAGCGTGGAAATTACCTCATTCAACAAAAATTGTCCGTATCCCCTGCCTTGAAAATCCTTATGAATACGGAAAGCAAAGAGATAAACACGCTTGTTTCTTACGGCAAACCTTTCATCGTTATGGACATAAGCGGCGCGTATCTCTCCTATCAGTCTGTCCTCTTGGAACAAGCCAAATATATCGATTTTTCCCTCGTTAATATCTACTGTATTTTCAGCCGTCATTTCATCGGGATCGTTATAGTCAAAGAGCTGAAACAGCAGATTTAATTCTCCTGTGTACAAAGTTCTGATATTCACTGTTTTGTTTCCTTTTCAAAGTTTATTATATAATACCATAAAAAACAGCATAATTCAACGCAACGAAATAATAAACGGCATTTTCATAAGCCTGTAATTGCTATGATTGGAAAAAGTCTTCTTGACAGCATAAAAATACTGTGCTAAAATCAGAAAAACAGCAAAACGGAGGAAAAACACATGGAAAGAAGCTCGTTTGAAATATTCAAAAGCAACATCTGCCACCTTGTAAAAGACAAGGGCGAGCTTTCCTTTATCCGTGATATGCTGTGCAGTGACGAAGTAAGCAAGCTGTACGAACGTAAGTGGTACGCCGAATGTCTTTACCTGCTTGCTATGATCGATTACCTCAGCCGCAAGAACGATATCCCGCTTTATAACGGATATGATAAGCTGAGAACGGGCAAGCTCGACAAAGCGCTTTATCCCTCGGGAATAATGGCAATGTACAGTCTTTCGGGCGACGAAAGCATATTGATAAAAAGTTTTGATGAATCCATACCGGAGTTCAAGCGCTTCAACATAGTAGAAAACGAAATTGAGAATGTTGTATAGATATAAAAAACAGAAGTATCACAATTTAGCTCCCTTGTGTAAAGGGAGCTAAAATCAGTGCTTGGCAAAGCGTGTAATCTTTTATTAAATTATCAGAGCATAAAAGACATATCCAACACCGCTGAAAACAAAAACGACCTACAGGCTCACCTGTAGGTCATCTTCTTATTCACTCTTTATATCACTATGCTCGTGGGTGCTTTCCTTAGCTATCTCCCTAAGCTTCTTTCTGTCCTCTTTGGCTATTGTTTCATTGTGAAGCCACATCTTTATAAGCGCTATCGAATAAAGAATACCGGAAAGAAGCATTACGCCTATACAGATAAGAATGAGTAATGATGATGCCGGCGAGCCCTCCGGGAATACTCCGGGGAAGAAAAGCAGAGCCAGTACTGCGATATAGATAATAGCCGTGCAAACCTTGCCGTACCAGCGTGCGCCGTCAAGCTTTGTCTGCTTTGTCTTTAAAAGCACAAGTCCCATGATTGCCATAAAGCCGTCCTTCAAAAGCCATATAGCAAGCAGTATCCACATCAGCGGATAATTTATCGCTATGCAAAGGAACAACGTTCCCTGCGTCAGCTTGTCGGCAAGCGGATCGAGGAATTTGCCGAACTCGGTTATCATATTGCATCGCCGTGCTATCTGCCCGTCAAGGAAATCGGTAATTCCCGACGCTACGACAACTGCGGCGGCAAGATAATACTCTCCGCTCGTTCCTGCGGTGACATATAACCATACAAATATCGGGATAAGCAATATTCGCACAAAGCTCAGTATATTCGGAATTGAAAATATATCTTTTTTCATCGGCTCACCCCTCTTGTTACATTGAAAAAAAGCTAACTTAATTCGACTGATTCTGCAGATTAATGCTATAATTATACTACAGAAAGCCGAAAAAATCCATATTTGCAAGATAATTTTGTAGGATTAAACGAAACTCGGTAATAAATTCACGGTTTTGTGTGATTTTTGCTTAAACAATTACAACTATTTTTCGTCTGCAAGAATTATTGCCCCGAAATAAGCGAGTAATACACTTTGTAAAGCTCCTGCGTTGAATTTTCAAGAAAATAATAGTGTGCTATGTACGGAACAAGAAGTACAAGCAGAAGCACCGACAATGCAAGAAAATAAACATTTATCGACACCAGTATCAGCGACAGCAGGAAGAATATCGCAAAGCTCATTGTTACTATGAGATGGATAAGCCTTTCGTGCTGATAGAAGCCTATCCTTACAAGAAGCTGCTGTGCAAGCGCTTCCTTGTCAACGTCAGGGTCTGCCGCCTGCATTTTTATATATTCCTTATATTCTTTAATTTCATTTTTCATAAAAACGCCTTCTTTTTGGCTTATTATAATGCGCTGTAGTAATCACGCATTTTTACTGCGAGCCTGTCGCAACGTTCATTTTCGGGGTGTCCTGCGTGGCCTTTTATCCAGCGGAATTCCACATCGTGCGTATCGAGCAGCGGAAGCAGCCGCTCCCACAGATCGACATTAAGTGCGGGTGTATTGTCGGACTTTTTCCAGCCTCTGCGTTTCCAGCCGTTCACCCAACCCTTTGTGACCGAATCCACAACATATTTGCTGTCGGTGGTAAGTATCACCTTGCACGGATATTTCAGTGCCGTCAGCGCCTCGATAACTCCGGTGAGCTCCATACGGTTATTGGTGGTATGCTTTTCGCCGCCGCTCAGTTCCTTTTCTTTTCCGTTCCATCGGAGAATCGCACCGTAACCTCCGGGACCCGGATTGCCGCTGCACGCTCCGTCGCTGAATATCTCAACTGTCGTTTCAGGCATTTTTATTTTCCTTTCCGGCTTTTCTTTTTGCCGACATTTTTACAAACACATCTTTCCAGTACCGCTGGAACACCAGCAGATTATCGGTTATATGCCGTTCAAAGAACGAGGACAGAGCCTCTATAAGAACAGTTGCGCCCATAAGAATTCCTGTCATAACTATCATTTCAAAGCACATAGGCTTAAGGTCGAGCAGGAAATCACGCAATATGAATATATCAGCCGTAAATCCGCCTATCAGGAAAATAAACAGACCTATTTTCCACGGCTTGAAGGGCATACAAACCTTGAACAGTATCACGAACGCCGCAAAACCTATGCATATGGTTGACATTGTTTCAATGCTGTAATCGAAGGTTTCTCTCGGAATTATATCCATCCAGCCCGAAATATAGCGCATAAGCACTATTCCGACAAAATTGAACGTTATCAGCAGTCCGTGCATTATGGATCTCGGCAGGACATTTTCTATAAATTCGCCCTTTACACGCTTGAAGTTAGGCTCCATAGCAAGTAAGAACGAGGGTATGCCGTTTGTGAACATATTGATCTGCGTAAGCTGTATTGCCTGAAGGGGATAACCCATAGGCACAAAGCAGAACATAAGCGCCGCTAAAAACGAGTATACGGTTTTGTAAAGGAACAGCACACTTGAACGCTCGATGTTGTTTATAGAGCGTCTGCCCTCGCCTACTATCTTCGGCATTGACGCAAAATTGCTGTCGAGAAGGACAATATTTGACACATTTCGTGCCGCATCGCTTCCGGATTGCATAGCTATAGAGCAGTCGGATTCTTTCAGTGCAAGGACATCGTTTACGCCGTCGCCCGTCATAGCAACGGTATGACCTTTGGCTTTCAGCGCCTTTACAAGTTCCAGCTTCTGATACGGCGTTACACGGCCGAATATCTTATACTTGTCAGCCGCCTCCCACAGTTCTTCATCGGTTGTTAATGTAGATGCGTCAACGTAATTTTCATAATGCTCAAGCCCTGCACGCTGTGCGACTCCCGAAACGGTAACGGGGCTGTCGCCCGAAATAATTCTTATGTCAACGTCCTGCTCCGCAAAATATTTCAGCGTTGCAGGGGCTTCTTTTCTTATGCAGTCGGTGATTCTTACAAGCGCCACTGGAGTTATATTTTCGGGCAATGCGCCGCCCTCAACTTCGGGAGGCATATTGTCGCTGTGTGCAAACAATACAACTCTGTATCCGCCCTCAGACAGCGTCTTTATCTGTTCTCTCAGAGCATCTGTCATAGCATCGCCCAGAATAAATTCAGCCGCACCGAGAATATATGTTCCTTTATCCTCGAAAGCCGCAAGGCTCCACTTTTTCGCACTTGAGAAATGCACCACAGTACTTGCCGACCATTCTCTTTCGGGCAGGAAACCGTCTTTTTTGTATCTGTCCATTACGGCAAGCGCAGTGGGGTTATTATCGCCGAGCGCATATATCATCTCGCAAAGAGCTTTTTCGTGGTCGTTGCCGTCAAGAGAGATAACGTCGGATACCTCCATTCTGCCCTCGGTTATCGTACCTGTTTTATCAAGGCAGAGAACGTCAACTCTTGCAAGGGTTTCCACGCAGTACAAATCCTGCGCAAGCGTTTTGTTCGTTGCAAGTCTGATAACGCTTACCGCAAGCACCATACTTGCCATAAGCACAAGACCCTCGGGTATCATGCCGATTATAGCCGACACCGTGTTTACAACGGCATCGGTGAACGTGCTGTGTGCAAGAAGCATTTCCTTGCCGAACATCAACAGTATCATCGGTATAATACATACGGAAATCATCTTCAATATATAGTTTATGCTTGAGAGCATCTTTGAGTTATTCTTCTTGATATATTTTGCGCCGCTTGTTATCTTATTGGCATAATTGTCTGCGCCTATGCGGATAACCTGCGCCTTTGCATTTCCGCTTATCAGAAACGAGCCGGATAATATCTCATCGCCCTTGTGCTTTACGATAGGGTCGCTTTCGCCTGTTATAAGGCTCTCATTTACCTCGCAGTCGCCCTCTACCGCTATGCAGTCCGAGCAGACCTGTCTGCCTGCTGACAAAATCATTATATCATCAAGAACAATATCCTTTACGGCTATCGTCTGTATTTCGCCGTTTCTCAGCACATCTGCTTTAGGTGCAGAAATAAGAGCCAGCTTGTCGATGGCTCTTTTTGAGCGTATTTCCTGAAATATACCTATTGCCGTATTGCATATGATAACGCCTAAGAACAGGCAGTTCTTGAACGAGCCTACCGCAACGACAAAAGCCGCCAGTATTATGTTGATAAGGTTGAAGAATGTAAGGCAGTTATCCTTGAATATCTGCTTTACTGATTTGCTCGGTATATTGAAATCTCCGTTTACTTTTCCCTGTGCGATGCGGTCGCTTATCTCTTTTGAGGTAAGTCCCGCACCGACATCTGTTGCATTTTCAAGCGATATGCTTTTTTCGGCATTTGGCATAATATAGGTTATATCCTTCCGTTAAAAATAAAATTATTCTGTGTTGCTGCTGTCTAGGCTGTCGGTGATATTGCTTTCATTATCGGGAGCGTCCGTACCGTTCAGATAGTCGACATAGTCCTTAAGTTCTTCGTCGAGGTCCTTACCGGCATAAACGTTTTTGGTAACAGTTATCCCGTATTCCCAGAACCGAGCCATCAGAGGTGTGTTAGGCAAAGCATAGGAGAATGTCAGCTGATCTACGAATCCGTCCAGCTTTTCATCTATGTCCACGTTGGCGGCAGGCAGGGTTCCTGTTATCTTTACTCTGAGCCTCTGCATATCCTCGCTGAGAAGGTAGCGTGCGAACTCGTCCGCCTCTTTCGGATGCTCGCTTTTTGAGTACACATACATAACTCTGACACCTGCAATGGAATATGTATTGCTTCCGCTTTCAAAAGACGGAAGGTTTACTATGCCGTAATCTACGCCGGAGGCATCGGCCTTGCTTACAAACCACGGTCCGTTCACAAGGAAAGCCGCCTCGCCGTTAAGAAACAGGTTGTCATAATCGTCATATTCAAAATCCGTAACGTTCTGCGGCAATATTTCCTTCATCTGCCCGAGAAGATCCATGCCGTATTTTGCAGATTCGTTAAGCAAGCCGTAGTCCTTGCCGCTCATCAGCTTATTCCCGTCCCTGCTCATCAGCATAGCAAGATAATATACCGTATCTGCATGAAAAATAAAGCCGTATTTACCGGGATAGAGCGTGTTGAAGCCCTTGCTCCAGCCTATCATACCTTCCCACGTTGACGGAATATCATTCAGATCTACGAATTTCTTATTGTAGAAAAGGGCGTACGTTTCGCAGGAAACCGGGTAGCCGTACATAGTATCGCCGTACATCACGGAATCCCTTGCAGAAGTCATTGCCACTGTATTTACAAACGATGTGTCGATTGTCGGAAGTATAAGATCGTTGGCGATAAGCTCCCCTGCCATGTCGCAGGGAGATGCAAACAGATCCGGTCTTTTTGCCGTACTGTTCTTATCCTTAAGATTTATTATAGCGTCGGGTATCTCTACGTTGACATATTCAATCGTTATGTTAGGGTAAAGCTTGTGAAAGCTGTCTCCCGCTTTTCTGATAAATTCATCGGGGCCGTCCTTTGACTCCCATACCGTAAGCGTTATATCGTCCTTTGTCAGACTGATGTTGGTGGCATACGGCTTTGACGTCGCCGTACCGTCAGGACGTGAGGTGTGCTGAGTTATAATATGGCTCTCTTCGGAACAGCCTGCTGTCATCATTGCCGGAATCAGCGCCAAAACAGCAAGAAAAACCGATACCGATCTTTTGTATTTCATATGATCCTCCTTTGCACAATGCCTTGTGAAAAAGTCAAATCCTGTATTCACATCCATATTATAATTGTACAACAACTGTACGGTTTTGTCAACCGCAACAGCACTTGCAAAAATACGGATCTTATGATATAATTACATTAATTGTAACGTTTATATAAGTATTGCCGTACATCAAAACGGGGCTTACCGCCGGTACGGCTTATTTGAAAGGATATAAAAATATGGAGCCTGAAAAGAAGTACGAAACAAGCAGTATCGATGATATAAAGGCGCTGTTTGAAAAAAGAACGGACGATAATATAATTCCGCTTGACGAGCTTGACGACACATTCAAGCCAAAGCCTGCCGCAACGCCCGTTAAAGCATCCTCAACGCAATATCCGAAAAGGAAAACCTCGGCACAGAAAAAGCGTAACCGCCTGATAGCGAATATTATGATATACAGCGGCATTGCCCTGCTCATAATAATGTGTGCCATACTTGTAACGCTGATCTTCACAGGCAATAACGGCGACAGTATAAAAGGGCTTGAGATAACAAACAGCGGTGATATTACACTGCGTATCGGTCATTGTGAAAAACTCAAAGTGAAAACCGAACCGTCAGACACGGAATATGCGCTGTCATATGTCAGTGCGGATACATCGGTTGCGACCGTTTCGCTTGACGGAAAAATCACAGGCGTATCGGACGGAAAAACCGAAATTACGGTAAGCAGCGGAGAGCTTTCCGACAGTATTATCGTTATTGTAAAGAAGGATATAATCGAAAAGCTCGATGTATCTCTTGCGGCTCTGTCGCTTGACGGCGGAGAGGAGCAGAAGGTTACTGCAAGGCTGACCCCCTCTGACGCAAAGGATGTATCGCTCAGCTGGAAAAGTGCCGATAAAGAAGTTGCGACCGTTGACAAGGACGGAAATATAAAGGGCGTGAACACAGGCGAAACCACCGTCACCGTTACCGACTCCGTAACCGGACTTTCAAAGGATATAAGCGTCACTGTGAACGGACTTGAACTGCCCGATTCGATGGAATTTGACAAAAAGAGTGTTACTCTTGAGGTCGGAGAGGTATATAATTCCGTTTTAAAATTCTCGCCTGAGGATATTACACACACAAGCGCCATATACTATACCAGCGACTCGTCGGTAGCCTCTGTCACAAACGAGGGCGTTATCACCGCAAAAAGCGAGGGTAGCTGTACCATTGAAGCGTACTACGAAAATGATTTCCGACTTGTTGCTACTATGGAGGTGAATATCATAGATCCGTATGTAATAACACAGCCCGAAACAACAGTTCCCGAAACGCCGAAGCCCGAAACATCAAAGCCACAGGCATCCGAACCGCAGACCCCGTCATATAACGGCTCGCACAAAATGGAGGTTATAGACGGCATCACTTATTTTGACGGTGTTATGATAGCAAACAAGACATACACTCTGCCTGCAAGCTATAACCCCGGTGTTCAGCCAGTCGCTATGGACGCTTTCTACGATATGCAGGCTGCCGCCGCCGCTGACGGCATTTCGCTGTGGATCTTATCCAGCTTCCGTTCATATGAGGATCAGGACGTTATATACAACCGCTATGTTGCGCAGGACGGCAGAGATGCGGCAGATACATATTCTTCACGTCCGGGTCATTCGGATCACCAGACAGGATACACATTCGATCTTAATTCTCTCGAACAGGACTTCCAGTACGATCCCGCAGGCAAGTGGCTTGACAAGAACTGCTACAAGTACGGCTTTATCATCCGTTATCCTAAGGGCAAAGAAAGCTCAACAGGCTATATGTATGAGCCGTGGCACGTCAGATACATCGGCGTAGACCTTGCCACAAAGGTAACGCAGAGCGGTCTTTCGCTTGAAGAATATTTCGGGATAACGTCACAGTATCAGGACTGACAGGGAAATTCAATACCGTATAAATTGAGGCGGTCACTGCGAAAAGCAATGACCGCCTTGTTTTTTTATTATTCCTGCCTCTTATCGCCTTTTTTATCGGTCAGCAGAGGCTTTATCAGCCTGTATATCTCTCCTGCACGGGTAGTACCGTATTTTTTCACGATGCGGTTATTTATGCCCGACTTGGTAGTAAGCTCGTTGATACACTTCTCGACAAACTCAAGCTCATCGCTGTTTGTTATCAGCTTTTCAAGCTCGGAATGAAGCCTGCTGTGTTCTCCGGATTCTTCAGCCTGCTCAATTGAAACGGCACAGCAAACGTTCACATTCTTCTCCTGCCAGAACCTTCCCACAAGCTCGAATGCCTTATCGTTTGAAATAATGCAATAATTCTCCTCGGGAGCTTCCCGTATCATATATCCGAGATAGGAAACAAGCTGAAAATCAAGCGCATTTTTCATTCCCACCTGCGCCTCGACATAAAATATATCGGCTTTGCTCTCGGTTATTCTTTTGTGCATATTGAATGTCAGCACACCTGCGTGCTCACTGTAAAAGATATAGCACTTATCCTTCTCACCAAGCTGTTCGATACCTTTAAGCCCGTCTGAGTGAACATTTTCAAAGTCAATAAGATATATCATAAATGCTCCTGTCGGTTTACATTTTTATGTTCTGCATATTGGTTACGGTACGGATATATCTGTCGTATTTGTCGCACACGGTATTCACATCACCGAAGGCTATCTGCTTTCCCTTGTCAAGCCACAGCACCTTATTGCAAAGCCTGCGTACCTGCGGAAGCGAATGTGAAACAAACAGGGTACAGCAACCGCCCTTGATAATGTTCATCATAGTTGCCTCGCTCTTTGCCCTGAAAGCCGCATCGCCTACGGAAAGAACCTCGTCGAGTATCAATATTTCGGGTTCCATAAGGCAGGATATTGAAAAAGCAAGACGTGACTTCATACCGGAAGATAACTGTTTGAAGGCTCTGTTTTCAAACTCGGTAAGCTCCGCATATTCAAGTATATCCTTGTACTTTTCGGTAACGAATTCCTTTGTATAACCGAGCATCGCTCCACGCAGAAAAACGTTTTCCTTTATTGTAAGGTCAGGGTCAAAGCCCGAGCCAAGCTCCAGCAGTGCCGCTATCTTTCCGTTTACGGTAACACTGCCCTTTGCAGGCTTCATAATGCCTGATATTACTTTCAGGAGGGTCGATTTTCCTGCGCCGTTCGTGCCGATTATCCCGAGAAAATCGCCTTCGTCAAGGCTGAACGAAACATTGTCTACCGCAGTGAACTGCTCGGTCTTTATGTCCCTCTTTACCTTTTTGATAAGGTATTCCTTAAGTCCGATTTCTCTGAAATTGCTTATTGTATACTGAACCGTAACGTTTTTTACATCAATTACCATTTATATTCCTCATCAATAATAATAAACGAACTTCTGCTCTGTCTTGCTGTGGATGAAATATCCGATGCCGAGCATACCAAGCGCAAACGACAGACAGATAATATGCTCCGTTAAACTCGGAACGGATGCCTGCATAACAAGCTGACGCATATATGATATATAATGATATACCGGGTTTACATTGAATATGAATCTCAGCTCCTCTGGGAAGTGCTTAACTTCATAGAAGATAGCCGACATATACATCAGAAGCATTGTGAATATCTGGTAAAGATACTGCATATCCCTGAAGAACACGAAAAGTGCGGACAGGATATAGCTCATTCCGATATTGAAAATAATCAGACAAAGTATCGGGTAGATTATCAATAAAAGATGCAAGCCGAAGGTTATCTTGCAGAATACCATAAATGCAAAATAAACAATCAGTGTAAGAAGGAAATTGAAGGTTGCCGCAGAGTTGGACGACAGCACAAAAAGGCTTTTAGGTACTTTGACTTTTGACAATATTGCCCCGTTTGAATACATCGATAACATACCGTTAGTAGTCGCATTGGTGAAGAAGTTGAACATCAGAGTACCTGTGAGCAGGTAGATTACAAATCCCGAATCAAGACGGTGGAATATATATCCGAACACAAAATACTGAACAAGGAACGTCAGAAACGGTGAAATTATGCTCCACAGCACGCCGAGAAGCGTTCTTTTATATTTCTTCTTGAAATCACGCTTTGTCAGCTCTTCAAAAAGGAATCTGTACTGCTTCACCTTTTGCTTGAAGGTCATATTCGCACTTGTATTGATAGATACGCTTACCTTTTCGGCTTTTTCCTTAGGCTTTTCATCTGCGTTTCCGAATATGGTCTGAGGCGGTTTCTTAGACTTTTTCTCTGCCTTTAACGCAGGATTTTCCTTTGCCGGTTTTGCCGGTGCAACGCTGTCGTGCGACACATTCAATCTATGCTTTACAGGCTTTTCATCATCTTCAAACTCCGAAAGGCTTTTGTAATGTGCATGACTGTCCGTTTTTTTTACTTTTTGGGACTCTGCCGCTTTCGGTGCCTGCTGTGCAGGTTCTTTCGGCCTTCTCTGTCCTTCTCCGACAACACCCTTCAGATGCTGAAGGTTCTTTGCGGATATTTCAACGGTATTTTCTTTACCCTGTGTTTTTTTCTTTTCATCTATAGAATTAAGTATCATGGTCGCACCCGGCGCTGACTGTGACGGTGCTTTCTTATCCGCAGTGCCTGCACTTTTTGCGGTTTCCTTGCTTACGTCCTTGTCGCTGCCGATTTCAGCCAGTATATCATCAATACTGAATTTATCGCTCAATCGTAATTCAACCCCTTAATATTAGCTTATCAGCATAGTCATTCCAAACATCAAAATATAATACAATTTTACCACATTCCCGTGTATATTACAATATGCAATTGCTACAAAGAAAAAAATTCAAAAAGTACCGCATTATGCAAAATGCGGTACAGCCCGACTATACTCCGGTAGTCTTTTCTTTCAGCTTTATCATTGCTTTACGAGGTATGAATCCGAGTAAAATCGGTTTCAAGGCATAAAGGAATCCGACGGGCATAAGGCCGAGCCTTTTGAAGCCCTCTGTTCTCACTTTGAATTCATCACACCTCATCGAAAACGAAACACGTCTTGTTGATTTATCGTAATGGAATCTGTACAGCTTCTCGGGCAGATTTGCGGACTTGAAGCCGTCTGCGCAAAGTCTCATAAATAAATCGTAATCTTCGTATTTGCGGTTTTTGCCGAGCGTTCTGTAACGCTCTTTATCAAAAACCTCACGCCTGAACATCATACTGCCGTGAATAAACGGCGAATTGAACAGAAAGCTCCGCTTGTCAACGGTTTTAGGCATTATACGCTCGCCGTATACACCTTCTCCCTGCGAATAAAGCTCGCAATCTGTTCCGATGAAATAAGTATCACCGTGATTTTCAAGGTACTCGGTCTGTTTTTCAAACCTTCCAGGAAGGCTGATATCGTCATCGTCCTGCCTTGCGATATATTTCCCGCTTGCTACATCAATACAGGCATTCAGAGCCGCCGCAAGTCCTTTGTTTTCCTTGAAGAAAATCAGCTTCACGCGGCTGTCTTTAATACCGTCAAGCATTTTTTCTATGTCGTTTTCGGACCCGTCATCACATATTATAAGCTCAATATCGGATACCGATTGCGACAAGACCGAGCGTACAGCACTTAAGAGCATATCGGAATCGCTGTTATGCACTCCCATTATTACAGATATTAACGGCATAGTTTTTTTCTCTCCCTGAGCAGTCTTAGCCTTTCCCATTCACGCACGCTGAGTCTGTAAACCCACGCAGGCTTACAGCCTGTCAGCACAATACTGCCGTACAGCCAGTAAATATATTTATCGGGATAAATGCTTTTTCCTTTTTTCTTTCTGATAATTCTGACAGGCAGAAGAATATTTGAAATACTGCCTTTACAGTTTCCCGCAAGGCGCTGAATTTTTGCTTCGGTCACATCATCGCTGAACGGGAACGCTCCCAGGATTTCAGCCTCCTGTTTATCGGGCTTGTACATAAGAGCCTTGAGAAGTCGGGCGGATATATCTCTCATTTTGCATATCGGGATATAATTTTCATTTTCGCACGCATATTCCGTAAATCCGACGGCTGTTTTCGTCTGTATTTCCGCCATTTTTACCATTTCTGCGTTTGCGCCCGACAGCACGGGAATGATTTTTTCGTCGCATTCCCTGTACCCTGTAGTCATACCGTGCGGCGCACTGCAAAAGCACTCGAACAGATTGTTGCAGAAGGTCGGCACATATTTATATGCATCGGTCACGTCAAACAAAAATGCCTTATAATTATCGTCCTCACGTCTGTAAAGCCCGAAATAATATCCTGTAATATTATCGTCCATCCTGCCGTTTACAAGCGCTGTCAGCGTTTTCTGTACAGTACCCATCCAGCCGCTGTCCACAACGGCGATTTTCCCTTTTTCGAACAGACCGCTTTGCTCAAAATATTTCATTATATTATGATAATTGTTTTCGGAATTATTTTTTATTTCACAAAGCAAAGCGGAATCATTTTTTATTTTCTCGCAAAATGCGGAATATTCACTGTCGCTGAGGTCTTTATTTTCGTCATCAGAAAAACCGATTTTTTCGTAAACCTCTGTACGTTGACGGTTATCAAGTCCTGCTCTCTTTAAAAAATTCTTTGCACTCTTTAATGTATAGCCTGTAAATAATCCTGCATTTTCGAAATCCTCTGCCGTTTCACACTTGTAATAAAGCGCATTGCGGAGCGAATAGCGTGAAACATAAAGATAGCTCGTCTGTATTTTGAGTTTCTTTCTTTCGATTATTATATCCGCTATCTGCTTTAAAATATAACCGTCACGGGAAAGAAAAAATATCCTGTTTATATTTTTCTTTTTTACGCTGTCAAGAATGTAGCTGACATAACAAAACAGCACAGGTGCGGTAACGTATGCCGTGACCTGTGCCGGAATATTATTCTGCAAGTCTTCATTCATATCATTTGCTGTCTTATCTGCCGCATCAAGAAGTGACGGACAGCAGGATAACAGCCTTCTGTATTTATCTGTTTTCACCCGACAACACTTCCGTTTCAGTTTCTGACGTTTGTATATCAACGTATTTTCCGTAAATCTCAGCCATTTCGGAAAGCGAATTTTCGATTCCGTATTTATCGGCACAGGAATATCCGTTTCTGCCGAGCTTTTTACATAATTCCTTATCCGAACTCAGAAGCTGTATCGCATCAATAAACTGCGATGTATTGTTGCACTCGCATACAATCGCATTCTCGCCGTTTACCGCATATTCTCTCGTTCCTCTGTTATCCGAAACGATGAGCGGAAGACCTGCTCCCATAGCTTCGATAGCCGCAAGTCCGAGTCCCTCACGGTAGCTCGGAAAAATAAACGCATCCGCACCGTGCAGAAGCTCCTTTGCGTCATAACGGTAGCCTGCGAATATGATTCTGTCTGTGCAGCCAAGCTCCTTTACAAGATCTCTGCACTTATCCATACTTTTGCCCGTGCCGCAGATAAGCATATATGCGCCCTTGTTGGCGGCAACCGCAGTTATAGAGCATTCAACATTCTTGTTCTCGTTGATTTCCGAGTTTGACATTACCAGAAAAGCATCGTGCGGTATTCCGAATTCATCTCTGATGTCTTCTCTTGTACGGGTAGAATTTCTGACACGGCTTAAATCAATGCCGATACCTGAAATTTTATAGGCATCGCATTTTTTGTTGCGGCACATTTTCTTTGCCGCAAGATAGTCCTCTTCATTTATCGTGATAATTCCGTCGGTATAGCGAATCATAGCCTTTTCTACGCTATAGTATAAACGGCTTATCTTAGGTGCGCCCTTATAGAAATGGAAGCCGTGAGCGGTATAAAGCACCTTTGTGTTATGCTTTTTTCTTGCATTCCTGAAAGCGTAACGTGCGATAGCCGCCGCCACGGGAGTGTGGCAATGCACAAGCTCGTACTCGTTTTCTTCTATCAGCTTGCGCAATTCCTTATATGAGCGGAAATTCTGCGTTGCAAACGGCGAACGGTAAAACGGCACTATGTAATATTCATCGCAATAGGGTATATGTCTTGCTTCTTCCGGTTCAAAGTCATCGCCTGCGCATACATGAACCTTGTATCCGTGCTCCTTGAACCACTTCATATACGGCAGATGGAACTGTATAATATGCTTTTTGGTAACAGACGCAACAAATAACACGGTCTTACTCATAAATACAGCCCCCTATCCGAAAAATAAATAAAAACCGAAATACAGCTATTCAATCATACATACTGCTTTTATTTTACTATATCATCAGGCAAAAGTCAATATTATTTGGGAGAAATGCACTATGTGAGCAAAAATTGATCATATTACGCAAAAAAAGCAGGTGGTTATTGTGTCGGCTGTCATTCGACAGATGAAATCCCCGACAGCCGTACTGTCGGGGATACAAATTATTCAGAATACAAATTTATCAAGACCGGGTTTAAGCTTCTCGATGACATCCTGAGAAGTTTCGGGATATATATCAAACGGGAACTCGATACCCATATCGTCGTATTTTGTCTTACACAGCTTTCTGAACGGGAGAAGCTCCGCAAAAGTGACATTTTCGTGCTTATTTGCTATATCATTAAGCCTTTTGATATTCGTATCATCGTCATTTACGCCGCATACCGTCACCTGTCTTATCCACGTTTTTACGTTCATTTCGGTCAGCTTGTCGAGAAATTTCAGCGGTGCGTCAAGGGAGCAACCGATATGCTTCCTGTAGTCCTCGTCATTTGTCATCTTTATGTCAAGCATACAAAGGTCGGTGACCTTGAGAAGCTCCGTAACGTCATCGTTCATTATACAGCCCGATGTATCAAGACAGGTGTTTATACCCTGCCTTTTACATTCCTTAAAAAGCTCGGTTACGAATTTTGCCTGCATAAGTGGCTCTCCGCCCGATACCGTGATACCGCCGTTCTTACCAAAATAATTACGGCATCTCAGCACCTTTTCCATAACGTCTTTGACGGTGGCTGTTTTTCCGCCGCTTGCATCTCTTGTTTCGGGATTGTGACAGTATCCGCAACGGAGCGGACACCCCTGCAGGAACAATACAAACCGCACTCCCGGACCGTCAAGCGTGCCGAGCGTCTGTATTGCACTGTATCTGCACTCCATATTACATCACCGTGTGGAACGTTCTGCTGATGACCTCTCTCTGCTGTTCCTTTGTCAGCTTGTGGAAGTTGACAGCGTAGCCTGATACACGGATGGTAAGATTGGGATAAGCCTCAGGATTTTCATACGCCTCAATAAGCATCTCCTTGTTGAGAACATTTACGTTGAGGTGATGCGCATAATTTGAGAAGTAACCGTCAAGTACGGCAACAAGGTTTTCCACTCTCTGCTCGTCCGTCTTTCCGAGCGCATCGGGAACTATAGAGAATGTATTTGAAATACCGTCACGGCAGTAATCGTACTGAAGCTTTGAAACCGAGTTCAGCGATGCTATAGCACCGTTTGTTTCACGGTTGTGCATAGGATTTGCGCCGGGTGCGAAAGGCTCGCCCTTCTTTCTTCCGTCGGGAGTTGAGCCTGTCTTCTTGCCGTACACAACGTTTGATGTTATCGTAAGTGCCGAAAGGGTATGACGAGCGTTTCTGTAGGTCGGGTTCTTGCGAAGCTCAGTAGACACTCTCTGGATAATGTTCTGGGCTATTTTATCAACTCTGTTGTCGTCATTGCCGAACTTCGGGAAGTCGCCCTTTGTATCAAAGTCAACTATATAACCGTTTTCGTCACGGATAGGCTTTACATCGGCATATTTTATAGCACTGAGCGAGTCAGCCATTACAGACAGTCCCGCTATACCGAATGCCATCATTCTGTCAACGTCTGTATCGTGCAGAGCCATCTGCGTCTTTTCGTAAGCGTACTTGTCGTGCATATAGTGGATAACGTTCATCGTATTCACATACAGCTTGCACAGCCACTCACGGTAAATATCAAGTCTGCCTCTTACCTCGTAATAATCGAGCTTGTCGCCCTGTAAAGGCTCCATCTGAGGACCTATCTTCATTCCCATAACATTATCATAGCCGCCGTTTATGGCAAGGAGCAGGAGTTTGGGCAGGTTGAATCTTGCACCGAAGAACTGCATCTGCTTGCCGACCTTCATAGCCGATACACAGCAGGCAATAGCGTAATCATCGCCGTATTCCATACGCATAAGGTCGTCATTCTCGTACTGTATCGAATCTGTGTCAACGGACAGCTTTGCACAGAACTTCTTGAAAGGTTCGGGAAGTCTTTCAGACCACAGTATAGTAAGGTTCGGCTCGGGTGAAGAACCGAGGTTATAAAGGGTGTTCAGCATTCTGTAGCTGCCCTTTGTGACCAAAGGAACACCGCTGTTGTTCACACCGCCGACGCTCTCTGTTATCCACATCGGGTCGCCGCCGAAAAGCTCGTTATATTCGGGAGTACGCAGATGTCTTGCACTGCGCAGCTTCATTACGAAATCGTCTATAAGCTCCTGCGCCTGCTCTTCTGTAAGAATGCCCCTTTTCATATCACGCTCAACGTAAATATCAAAGAAGGTCGATGTTCTGCCGAGCGACATTGCCGCACCGTTCTGCTCCTTGATGGACGCAAGATAAGCAAAGTAAGTCCACTGGATAGCCTCTCTTGTATTCTTTGCGGGCATACTGATGTCATAGCCGTACATAGCCGCCATTTCCTTCATCTTCTTCAGGAAGCTAATCTGCTGGAAAAGCTCCTCGGAAAGACGGATTGTATCTACGTCCATTATGTTTTCTCCGACCTTTTTCTTGTCAAGCTGTTTCTGCTCTATAAGATAGTCGACACCGTAAAGCGCTACCCTGCGGTAGTCGCCGATTATTCTTCCTCTGCCGTATGCGTCGGGCAGACCTGTGATTATGCCTATATGACGTGCGAGCTTCATCTCGTCTGTATAAACTCTAAATACGCCGTCATTATGCGTTGTACGGTACTCGAAGTGTTCTTCAACGCTCTGCGACAGCTTGTAGCCGTAAGCCTCACACGCACCTCTTGCCATTCTGATACCGCCGAAAGGATTTACGCCTCTGCGAAGCGGAGCGTCCGTCTGATAGCCTACGATAAGCTCGTTTTCCTTGTCAAGATATGCCGCAGGATAATTGCAGAGAGATGATACCACCTCTGTGTTTATATCCAGTACACCGCCGTTTTCACGCTCTTTTTTGAAAAGCTCTCCAAGCTTTGCGTTAAGCGCTTTTGTGCGCTCGGTAGGACCGCATAAGAACTCCGGTCCGCCTGAGTAAGGCGTGAAGTTTGTCATTATAAAGTCACGGGTATTGATACCCTCCTGCCATTCACCGGGCTTGAATCCGTCCCAGTAATCCTTGAAGCGAACGCTGAGGTCAGTTGTGTTTCCCATAATTTTACCTTTCCTTCCTGCGAATAATCGCAATACACGTTTGCTGCTTTTCAGCGGAATATTTTTCCGCATACAAAACAAAAAGCAGCCCTATTCGGACTGCCCAGACGGTCGGCATAAGGTGTCCGCTTGATTCGGCGGGCAGGCAGTTACAGCACCCGTGTTGATTCACGGTTATCCGTCAGCGGTAACTACCGTTTCCTATGGTTTGAGTATAGCACAGCTATATGTTTTTGTCAATAGCGGAAATGTAAAATTTATATGACAGTTTTTACCGTAACGCAAGGCATAATTGCCTGCTGTATACAAAAAATCCGCCCCGGACAATGCACCGGAGCGGAAAATATTCTGCTTATCGCTTACTTGCAGAGGTCTTTCTTTTCAATAAGAGTTACACCGTTGTCGATAAGCACCTTAGATGCCTTCTCAACATCTTCGACACGGATAACAATATCTGCTCTGCCTGCAACCTTACCCATTACGGAGTACATATACTCAACGTTTATTCCGCAGGCATTTATCTTGCCCATAACGTTATATAACGCTCCCGAAACATCGGGGATAGTGAATGCGATGACCTTTGTAACAGCCGCTGTACAGCCGTCTGCCTTAAGTGCCTCAAGTGCCTTGTCGGTATCATCTACTATCATACGCAGTATACCGAAGTCTGCCGTATCCGCAATAGTCATTGCTCTTATGTCGATGCCTGCCTTGTTCAGTACCTCCATAATACCTGCAAGTCTGCCTTTTTTGTTTTCAACGAAAACCGAAATCTGATCAATATACATACTGTACCTCCTCCAAATTATTTCTTTTCAAACTTGTTCTTTATAGCCCTGTTATCCTGAACTCTTACAGCCTTGCCCATTGAGCGTGCAAGGGTCTTGGGTTCAAGCAGCTTTACATTGATTCCTACGCCGATAGCGGAATCTATCGCCGTTTTTACCCTTCTTGTGTAGTTTTCAAGCGTCTTTACACCGTCACCGAACATATCCGGACGGGTTTCAAGCTGAATTTCAAGGGTATCAAGATTATTCACTCTGTCAACGACCAGCATGTAGTTGGTAGCCTTTTCGTCAACCGACAGCAGTGCGGATTCAATCTGTGACGGGAATACATTAACACCTCTGATGATAAGCATATCGTCTGTTCTGCCCTGGGGCTTCAGCATTCTTACATGGGTTCTTCCGCACTCGCACTTATCATAGATGAGAGTAGCTATATCTCTTGTCCTGTATCTGATAAGAGGCAGTGCCTCCTTTGTTATACAGGTAAATACAAGCTCGCCCTGCTGACCTGCGGGTAATACCTCAAGCGTATCGGGGTCGATGACCTCTGCTATGAAGTGATCCTCGCAGATGTGCATACCGCATTTATACTGACATTCGGCAGACACGCTGGGACCCATTACTTCCGACAGTCCATAGATGTCATAGGCCTTGATCCCAAGTCCGTCCTCAATCTGCTTTCTCATCTCGTCTGTCCACGGTTCTGCGCCGAACAGACCTGCCTTGAGATTGAAATCCTCTTTTTTGAAGCCCTTTTCGTGCATAAGCTCTATAAGGCTTATTGCGTATGAAGGGGTCATACAGATTATAGAAGTACCGAAATCCCTGAACATTTCAAGCTGACGCAGGCTGTTTCCTGCCGATGCGGGAATAACGGTAGCACCGAGCTTTTCTGTTCCGTAGTGCATACCAAGACCGCCTGTGAACAATCCGTAACCGTAGCAGACCTGAACATAATCGTCCTTTGTACCGCCGATATTGGTAAGCGCTCTTGCGGCGCATTCAGCCCATATATCAATATCGTGCTTTGTATATCCTACGACCGTCTGCTTGCCTGTTGTACCCGATGATGCGTGTATTCTTACGACCTCTGAGCTTGGTACGGCAAACATACCGTAGGGGTAATTGTTTCTGAGGTCCTGCTTTGTCGTAAAAGGCAGCTTTGACAAATCTGCGATAGATTTTATATCCTCGGGTCTTACTCCTGCCTCGTCCATCTTCTTACGATAAGGTGCAACATTTTCATATACACGTCTTATTGTGCGTGAAAGTCTGTAGGATTGTAACGCCTCTATCTCGCTTCTCGGCGCACATTCGATTTCTTTGTTCCAGTAATTCATTTGTCTGCTCCTGTTTTATGTAATATGCAATTTTAAGACAGCAAAACGTTATTCTGCTGTTTATACTATTGATTTTATCACAATTGCATATCAAAGTCAATTAAATATCGTGCTTTTTGTGCATAGTTCATCAAAACGCAGTTTATACCTATGCACTTTGACAAATATCGAAGCAAGGCAGGGCTAAGGTTTGTTTAAGGTTGCGGATGTATCATATTAAGGCAATACCGCATAATTATTGTCGTGCGATTGCTTAGTCAGATTTTTCGTCAGATTGTATAAATTGAACGCAGGCAGGCTGACGCCTGTCAAGCGAAATTTGTGCAAGATGGCGGAAAATATGCAAGCTTAGCGTGCGGCAAAGGCGATAGCCGTTAATTGTGCGGTGTTGCCTTAAAAACGGAGATGCTGATGTTGCAAACCTGCATTTCAAAGGATATAATAAATATGACGGAAGAACAGAAACGGAGAATATACATTGTACAGGAAAAGACGATACAGGCGCAAAAGCTCAAAGCCGCAAAAGCTCGCCTTGATAGGAATTGCGGCGGCGGTCACGATCGGTGCGTTTTTGACCTTATTGAATATCGAAAAGCAAATTGACGCAGACAGCGCTTCATCGGCGCAGGAAAGCGAAACCACCGCCACTACTGCCGATGCTGTTGCTGTGAATGACATTGCCGAGCCAGAAAAGATTGCTCTTATAAGCGGAAATGTCACAACAGCCGACAGCGTAAAGCTCCCCGATGAGATAAAACAGCTGTTGCTCGACTACACCTCGGATAAATACGAATACGCAGGTGAACTGAAATACAGCCCGCTGTCGCAGTATTTCAACACCGACAGTACATACGGCAGGCTGTACGCAGGTTTCTGCAATACCTCGCTGCAATATCTGATATATGCAAGGCAGTGCCGCTCTGCCGATCTTAGCTATGACGAGGCATCGTTTGTGATAAACGTAGAAAGTGCGACCGTGAAAAAGGGCGTTTACACGATAAACTATACCATAAGCGAAAAGGTTGCGTTCGCAATATGCAATACCCCTGCAAAGTCCTGCGGTATGGAGGTCGAGGCGCAAATTTCCAAAGGTGCAGACGGGAAATACAGGTTTGATATTCTGGCAGAGGATACCGATGTAAACCTGCTAATAGAAGAACGTGTAATGAGCTATCTTGGGTATGATTACGAAGAATATTATCTCAAGGATATGAAAATACCCGACAGCCTTGATTACGATAAAATGTATTCGGGCATTCTCAAAAAGCTCAAGGCGGAAGCAGAGAGCAACGTAAACGAGCAGGAGCAGATGCTTGCGGACTATAACGCCGATCCCGACAGCTTCAAAGCCTCAAAGACCGCAAAGCACAGCTACGACCGTGACAAAGCCGTTGCTTATTCATACAAATGGGTAAACGGCGAAAGCGTAGTCAGAAGCCCTGCTTACAGCGACTATGCCATATACGGCGGAAATTGCCAGAACTACGTTTCGCAGTCATTGTTTGCTTCGGGGATACCTATGGACTGGAGCGGCAGTGAGCAGTGGAAATGGTTTGACGATGAAAGCGACCTTTCCGAGCTTCCTACGGGAAGGTCGGGGTCGTGGTCGGGAACGCAATATTTTTACGAATACTGCAACAAGAATACGGGCAAGGGCATTGTAGCCGAAACAGACGGTAATATTTTCTCCGCACAGCCCGGTGATATTATCCAGTATGTAGTTGACGGCTGGGCACACCACAGCGTGATAGTATCAAAGGTAATATATGACGATGACGGCAACGTTGTCGATCTTCTCATTAACAGCAATACTACCGACAGAGTTGATTATCCTATGAGTGCATACGGATATACGGACATAAGGCTGATAAAGATAATCGGATATAATGATAAATGATAAAAGCTGTATACTGCGGATGCCCGTAGTATACAGCTTATTTTTCTGCTCTTTCGATATTCCCGATAATATATTCATACTCGGGGTATGATTTTCTTATCCTTTCCCTGCACCGCTCGCAGAACTTGTCAAGCTGTGCCTTGTCATCACGCATTTTCTGCTTTGCGCCCCAAAGGTGAGTAAACTTATTCTGCGGCAAAAAAAGCCTGTCCTTGTCAAGAAGCGTTGTATATTCAATACCGCACCTTTTCGCAAGCATAGGGAGCAATCTCTGTTCGGCGAAAACCATATATGTAAGATAATCTCCGCCGTACACTGCCGATTTCATAAACGCTATGGAGCGTGATGTGTAATACTGCTTGAAATCCTCATCGGGAATATACAAAAATGCCGTATTGAGCGGTAACGTTGTATAATCAAGTCCCTCGTCAAGCACCTTGCCTTTCAGCCTGAACGATGAAACATCGGGGTAGACGGACGGCATCAGATCCTCCTCATGTGCCGCAATTATCTTATCCTCAAACGGCGGATCTTCCCATACGATAAAATCCGTATCTATCATTGCGCACGGTGCAGGAAACTGTTGTAAAGCAATCAGCTTTCCTCCCGCCCAGAACATAACGGGGTCTATCCCGTCAAGATCATCGGGAATGACAACCTTTATATCGTTCCATATATCGTTTATGCCGAGAGCGGAAAAAAGCTCTGCTCCTGCGCTGTCGGTGAGCATAGTTATGCTGTTGCCGTTTTTGCGCCATTGCAAAGCCGAAATCACTGTGCAGTATATGTCGGGTAGGCTCATAGTGAGCTTCTTACCCGGATTCTTGGCGAAAAAAGCCGCCGATGAAAATGAATGGAATCCGTTCATATAAGATGTATCCCGTATCCGTAGCGGTTAAGCGGTTCGGATGAGAAGAAAAGCATAAGCGCCTTAGGCGTAAAGCTGCCGCCAACGCACAGCTCTTCATAGGAAAAACTGCCCGAAAGAAAACTTGTTATATCAAAACTGCCGATATTGAACGAGCCAAAACTCGTTTTACCCGAGCCGTACTCATATTCGTATTCATATTGATGCTTATAAGAACCGAACGAACCTGCAAACGAAGATGCCGTAAAAGAACCGCTTCCCGTCATAACGGGAAATCTGAACGAACCGTCTGCCGATAAAACAACTGTTCCTGCTTCACGCTTTAAAAACGGAGGTGTCACCGTCTTGAAATGATAACCGCCGTATTCGCCGTCTTTATTATCGCTGTCGGATTCTTCCGCAGAGCCTGTGAATATATCCTCAAGAGCCTTGTCCACGTCGCCGTTTCTGTCGATGTTATCAATTCTTGCCGCTTCGTTATCATAGCCTCCGAGCCTTAGCCAGTCAGCAAGTCTGCCGCCGAGATAATAGCCTTTAACATCGGTTATATTGAAATTGTCCCTGATACCGTCAAGGTCGGATACCTTTACTCCGCCTATCCAGAGGCAACAGTTCTGCATAACATCAATCCTTTCGTAAGCGTACCTTTTTCAGCGGCGCACACTTTTTCTCACCATATCAAGCAGTATCGGAGCAACGTTCAGCGACGGCTCAGCCAGCACCGCTTCATACAGCGACTCTATAACAACTCTCGCCTGTGCCTTGTTTGCGACAAGGCGATGCGTGATAAGATCGTTTTCTTTTATGGCAAGCTGTGATATACTGTAACATTCGCCGGACGCAATTATATCTTCAAGCATTGTCAATGTTCTGCGGTACATTGCTATAACGCCCTCATGCACCGTAGGCTTCGCCGTATCATCGGCTATACGGAGCTTTATCAGCTTTTTAAGTTCCTCGTGAGAATACTCGCAAAGCAGCCTTTTAACTGCCGTCCTGTCCTCCGTAATGCTTATATCGTGCGATTCTATCAGCATATCCGTGTCACTGCGGAGTTTAAGTTCCACCCTGTACTTTTCAAAGAAATTCGCCGCTGTTATCCTGCCGTACTCCCCGTGACCGTAAAAGAATGTGTTGCCGTGCGAATCACGGCATCTGCAATCGGGGATGCCGACATTGTGGAACAGCATAGCATACCGTATATCAGCCTGCGGAGGCGCAAACTCAACGCTTTTGGAAATATGCTCCCACAGCGTGCTGTCATAATATCTTTCCTTATATCTCTGTGCTTTCAGCAGTTCAGGCTCTATTGCGGAAAATACCTCCGGAAACCGAGCCATCACGCCCGAAATATTTCTTGTAAGAAGAATCCTTGTAAAGCGTCTTGACAACTCGTGCTTATCCGCCTCACGCAGAAGCGGTGCGTCCGCCTTTATTGCGTCGGCTGTAACGCTGTCGATCTCATAATTCTCTGCGCCGATCAGTTCAAGTGCTGTCAGCATATTGAACGGGTTTGTAACAAGGCTCGACTTGGGTTCGAGTTTAAGCGTCAGCTCGTTTTCGTCAAGATCGTTTTCGTGCCACATCACAACGGGATATTCGCCTATTGCTTTCAGCGTTATCACTCCGTCCTTTATGCACGGCATACCGTCAAACGGATCTCTGAATCCTTTTCTTGGATGGTATGCGATTGCAAATGCGGAAAAATCACGGTGAACAAGGTCGAAAATATAATTGTCGGTATAGACTGCTTTTCCGTCCTTTATTTCGCCGCAATAGCTTGACACCTGTATTACAAGTCCAAGTGATGACACCATAACACTGCTCATATCCTCGTTTTGCGAAACTATCCGCATATCACGGAACACATACAGCATTTCGCTAAAGTCAGCCGTAGTGATAATATCATAATCCATAGGCGAGCCGCCTCTCAGCAGTTCAGCTACGCACTGTCCGACAAAATACGCCTTGTTACCTGCACGTTCAAGCATTTTCAGCACCTGCAATGCCTGCTCGGGAATATTCAGCGTCTGTCTTTTAACAGCCAAGTACGGTCACCTCTTGTTGTTTATTTATCGGGGTATCCCCAGCCATCCACGCCGCTCTTACTGAGTGCCGTGAACATCCTGAGCTTGAAGCCCTTGTCCTTATGCTCCATATCCCTTAAAAACTCTTTCGTTTTCTGCCTTGACGTTGTCTTATCCGCAGGGCAGACCGACTTCACGATCTCAAACCCATTGCGGTTGCAGGCGGATAATACCTGTGACTCAGGCGCAAGCACAAGCGGTCGGATGACCGTTATATCCTTGCGGTCAAGGTGGGTCTTAGGCGAAAAACATCCTATCCTGCCCTCGTTGAACAGGTTCATTATAAATGTTTCGATAACATCGTCATTGTTATGTCCGAGCGCCAACTTGTTACAGCCTGCCGCCTTTGCCGCATCGTGAAGCGCACCTCTCCTCATATTCGCACACAGCGAACAGGGGTTAGGCTCTTTTCTTATGTCGAATACTATCTCGCCTATCTGCGTATGAACAAGGCTGAAAGGCACGCCCAGCTTTTCGCAAAGCCTTGCCACCGCATCATAGTTATTCGCCACACCGTTGAAACCGGGGTCAATCGTGACAGCCGTTATGTCATAATCAAACTCCGCAAACCTTCTCATTTGCGCAAGTCCGGCAAGCAGAACAAGGCTGTCCTTGCCGCCGGATACTCCCACTGCAATCCTGTCACCCTTTTGTATAAGGTCGAAATCCTGTACGGCTTTTCTTATATATCCCAGTATCTTCTGCATTATTTCTTATCCTTTTTGTTCTTGCAGAATCTGAAATAATTCTCACGGTACTTTATCGGGATATTCAGCTTTCTGCTAAGCACCATTACGGTTGCGTCCGAAGCGATGGTCAGCGCAATGAAGATTATGCAGATAACATAAGCCGTATTATTATTTGTAACTATTGCTACACCTGCCGCTCCTGCGGCGATCAGTGCAAACAAAAAACGTGTTTTCTTGAATATTCCCAGAGCAAGCTCCAAAAACACTCCTCCTTTATACCGGCATTAATCCTCGCCGAGCTTCAGTGCCTTGTTGATATTTATCTTTCTGATAATAGCACCGAGTATCGCAAATCCTCCGAGAAGCATTATCGCAATAAGTATATACATCTTAATGTAGTCTGCCTGCATTGCCGCTACTCTGTACGGCGGTATCTGCTCGTTTACATTATACATATACTGGAACAGCGGTACAAACAGGTCGCTTGTAACTCCGCCTATGATAAATGCGCAGATTATTGAAACACCCGATACCAGAAGCTGTTCATATCCCAGTATTCCTATTATCTCACCGAATGAAACGCCCATAGCCCTTAAAATACCGAACTGCAGCGTCCTGCCCTTTATGGACAGTATCCAGTAAATAAGGAAGCCGATTATAGTCATTACCATTATGATTATAAATCCGAGCGTCAGCGCACCGTTCATACCCTGCAGTGAAGGATCAGTCTTTTCGCTTATCAGCATCTGCGAGCTGTCCTTCACGCTTTCGAGCGGCAGCATAGACTCCTCTATACTCTTGTAAAGAGCCTCGCTTGTTGCGCCGTCTTTCATCTTCAGCCATATCTGATAAGGCTCAAGCTCTGTTCTCGCCCTTACATAATTATAATTCATTACCGCAAAGTCGCACTCGTTGGGGTTAAGTCCGGGCCAGTAGTCAACTATAGCCATAACAGTGGTATCAAGGCTGTCGTTTCCGCCCCACTTGAACGAGATTATATCGCCCTGCGAAACATTCGACTTTTCCGCAAGTCCTCTTGAGATTATAACGCCGGAACGGCTCTCTACAAGAGCGTTGCAGTAGTTCCACCAGTGGATAGGCAGAAGATCGTTTCTGAACCACGCCGTCTGTGCGAATTTATCAGGCTCTATTGCCATAAGAGTAAGATCTGCAACATTCTTGTTTGCAATTCTCAGCTTTACATTATCGTTTACAAGAACTTTTGTGGCAATCTCCACACCGTCAAGCGCCTCATAACGTGAAAAGTCGGTTTCGACATAGGCGCTTGAGCCGCCCTCCTCCGAGGTCGAAAGCGAGTATTCCGTCATTACGACATCTGCGCCGTTCTCATAATAAATCCTGTCGCTTATATTGTTGTTTATAGCTCTCGCCGTATTCGCCGAGAACAGACCGAATGAGAAGGTCATTACAAGGAACAGCATAAGGAAACGTTCCTTGCCGCCCTGTGAACGGCACACGGTGGTTATAGCCATATACTGCGAAGGTGTCCAGAACGGACGCAGTACATAATACACAAGCCTTAAAAGATACGGATAGATACGGATAAACAGCAGACCGAAGCCCAGTATCATAAGCGTTGAGAATATGAACAGAAGCGGGTCAAGCTCGCCTGTCGCTTCAAAAGTACCCTCAGCTATAGAATTTGTGATGTTGGTTGTGTAGAAGTAAAGGAAGCCGAATGACACCGCAAGAAGTACAATATCGACACCGCACTTTTCCCACAGCGACATCTTTACGACCTTTGTCCTGCTCTGCTTATACTGTACGATAGTCAGCTTTGACGCAGGGATAATCGGTATCATTGTGGTGAGGAAGAATACCACTACCGCAAGCAGTGCGTAAATAATGCTTATTCCGGTTATCTTTGCGGCAATTCCCGTGCGGTTTACGAACTCTAAAAATCCGTTTGATACTCCGAGGAACTGACACAGCACAAGTCCGATGAACGGTGCGACCACAAGCGTCACAATACCGAGTATGCCCGACTCTGCGGCATACATACCGAATATCTGCCACGAGCTTGCGCCACGGCTCTTGAATACGGCAATCTCGTTACGCTCTCTGTCAACATTGAGCTGAGATACCATGAACAGATAGAATGCCAGCATTACCATAGCGGGTATCTGGAGTATCCACAGTATACGGGTGAGCTTTTCCGCACGCTCGGTATAGTTGCCGATTATATCCGCAACGTTGAATTCATGTGCATATCCTGCCTCTTTATAGAACGCATCGTCCTTTTCAAGTTCCGCAGTAACAGCGGATATTCTGTTCATATCAAGCGTATGATAGTCAAGAGAATATCTTCTTGCAATGTTTACCGCATTGAATCTGCCTGCGGGCATAAGGTCGTTTCGTACCATATCGTAATCAACGAATATGGCATTGAGATAGCTGTCGAGCGTTTCTGCCCAGTAGCTGTCGTTGTCGGTCTTCTGCTCATATACGCCGGTGATTTTCACATAATACGGCTCAACACCTGCCGCAAGCGAAACTATCTTATATGTATTGCCCATATTTATGCCGAGCGTTTTGAGTGCGTCCTCTGAAGCAAGTCCCTCGTACACTCCGTCAACAGAGGTCTTTGAGGGCAGCTCGCCTCTGACGAGCTTCATATGGTCAAGACTGTCGGTCATTCCTATAAGCTTCAGCCTTGTAGACAGCTCCGAACCGTTACGCTCGCCGTTTACGATATAAAGGCAATCGTCAATAAGCGTTGTCTTGCTGTTCTCCGAGGCGATTCCTATAGCATTTATCCTTGAATCCGACTTTGATACAACATCGTCTATCGTTGCCTGCTGAGTATTCGTATCTGTCGTTATCTGAAGCGTCTTTGTAACGGAATACAGACCGGGATATTTGTTGTTGTCAATCTGGTATTGCTCCATATCCTTTATCAGCATACGCTGTAAGGATGCGTCCATATATATCGGAATAGTGCTCATCATACCTGCGGCAAGCAGGAAGCCGATGAAAAGACACAGCACCATCCATTTTGTGTTGCGCATTTTGCGCCATAATAAAGTAAACATCTTGTATTATTCCTTCCGAAAGTAAAGCCTGTTCAGTTTGTTGTCTTACTTGACAACAACCTCGTCACCCTCGGAAAGTCCCGATACTATCTGGATCTCCGTAGCATTGCTTATGCCGGTTTCGACATCCGTTTCCTTCTTGACTCCGTCCTTGTAGACCTGTACATAATTCTTACCCGACAGCGTCTTTACAAGATACTTCGGTATGACGATCGCATTCTCCGCCTGTTCCTTGATATAGCTTATATCCGCAACCGTTCCTACCTTGCTGAAACCGGGCAGGCTGCCCTTGAACTCGGCGTATATCGAGCTTGTATCCTCATCGCCCTGTTCCTTTGCCTCAACAGGCGTTTTTACTATAGTACCCTTGTACTCCTGCTCGTCGATAGTTATTGTAACTTCCTGACCTTTTTTAAATTTTTTATCATCGTTGACGGCCGCCTTTACATATATCTTATCGGGATCTATTATTGTAGCGATAACCTTGTACGCCTGCACCTTCGAGCCGGCGTTCATACGCTCCGCAAAGCTGACAAGTCCGTCACACGGCGCATACAGCTTGGAGGTATCGTACTCGTTCTGAAGCTGTGCCAGTGTATTCTTCTCGATCTCAAGCTGTAAACGGTCATTCTCAGCACCGCTTGAGCCGTATGTATTCTGCGCCTGCTGAACCTTAAGTTCCTGAGTGCGTATCTCGTATTCAAGATCTCCGGTGTTGTATTCGGCGATAAGGTCGCCCTTCTTTACCGTATCCCCTGCTCTGACATATATCGTTTTAAGAGTTCCGTCACGCTCTGTAAACGAACAGTCCTGCTGCAGCTCGGATACGCAGTAGCCGGTCGCACTCGCCTTGTTTATTATAGTCTTCTTTACCGCCTTATAGGTAGAATATGTAACATCCTCCACCTTAAGCACAGGCGGATCGAGCAATTTTTCTTCCTCCGGGAAAAAATAGCATCCGGAAGCAGAGCCTGCCATAGCAAGCACTACGGCTATGGCGGCGGCACGCAAAACAGTCTTTTTCATTTTTACTTTCCTTTCCTTTGAACAAAGGGATTTTCGCATCTTTTTCCGTTTATAGAAAATCAAGGATTTAGCTGAACTTATATGTACAAAATTTAAAAAACACTATAGAGATGCTTATTTTAATTTTAGCATTTTTCGCATAAATTTTCTACACTTTTTTAAAATTAAACGATATGCACAAATACCAAAAAGGTTATTTGTTTATTTTGTACACCGTAAAGCAACTTTAAATAATCGAAAAGCACTTGAAAAAGCCGAACGGATTTAGTATAATAGTGAGTAGTGTTTATTTTTCAAATTGACATATAAAATCAATACGACGGGCAGGAAAAGCTCAAGGGAAGGAACAAAATAATGGCTACAAAGTATGTATTCGTCACCGGCGGCGTTGTGTCGGGACTCGGAAAAGGTATCACGGCGGCTTCACTCGGAAGACTGCTCAAGATGAGAGGTTATAAGGTAACTATCCAGAAGTTCGACCCCTATATAAACGTTGACCCCGGTACGATGAGTCCTTATCAGCACGGTGAAGTTTTCGTAACAGATGACGGTGCCGAAACCGACCTCGACCTCGGTCACTATGAACGTTTTATAGACGAAAACCTTTCAAAGTACAGCAATGTAACAACAGGTAAGATTTACTGGACAGTTCTTAATAAGGAACGTCGTGGAGATTATCTCGGCGGCACGGTTCAGGTAATCCCCCACATAACAAACGAAATCAAATCAAGAATATACAGAGTTGCAAACTCAGCCGAAACGACCGCAGATGTTGTTATAACCGAGATCGGCGGTACGGTCGGAGATATTGAAAGCACTCCCTTCCTTGAGGCCATCCGTCAGGTAGTTTCGGATGTAGGCAGAGAAAACGTTGTTTATATCCACGTTACTCTCCTCCCCTTCATCACAGGCAGCAACGAGATGAAGACTAAGCCCACACAGCACAGTGTAAAGGAGCTTCTCTCGCTCGGTATTCAGCCCGACATTCTCGTTTGCAGAAGCGAGATGGAGATTCCTCAGGATATGAGAGATAAGATTGCCAGCTTCTGTAACGTTCGCAAGCAGGACGTTATCCAGAACCTTACCGCTCCTTCTCTTTATGAAGTACCTCTTATGCTTGAAAAGGAAGGTCTTGCAAAGGTAGTATGCGATCATCTCGGACTTGATCCCCGTGTTCCCGATCTCAAGGAATGGGAGGATATGGTTCAGCGTCAGTACAACGCCACAAAAAATACCGTAATCGGTCTTGTAGGCAAGTACGTTGCACTCCCCGACGCTTATATTTCCGTTATGGAATCCCTGCGTCACGCAGGCTTCGAGAACGAATCACACGTTGAAATAAAACTCATCAATTCAGAAGAGGTTACTCCCGAAACGGCAGACGAGCTTCTGCATGATTGCGACGGCATTCTCGTTCCCGGCGGCTTCGGCGACAGAGGCATCGAGGGCAAGATTGAGGCTGTCCGCTACGCAAGAGAGCATAAGAAGCCCTATCTCGGTCTTTGTCTTGGTATGCACATGGCTACAATCGAATTTGCACGTCATGTGGCAGGTCTTACAGACGCAAATTCAAGCGAATTCCACGAAGGCGAGCAGAACGTTATCGACCTTATGCCCGACCAGAAGGATGTTGATATGGGCGGTACAATGCGTCTTGGCTTATATCCCTGCAAGCTTGAAGCAGGTACTATTTCCCGTGAGGTTTACGGCGATGAGCTTATTTATGAGAGACACCGCCACCGCTATGAGTTCAACAACGTATTCCGCAAACAGCTGACAGAGAGCGGTCTTGTTATCGCAGGTCAGTCGCCCGACGGAAAGCTTGTTGAAATAGTTGAGCTTCCGAGAAGCGTTCACCCCTGGTTCGTGGCTGTACAGTTCCACCCCGAATTCAAGTCACGTCCCAACAGATCGCACCCCTTATTCAAGGACTTTATAAGAGCGTCGCTTGAACAGGCAAACAAGTAAAGAACGAACAATAACTGCCCGTGAAAGCGGGCGGTTATATTCATATTACGGGATATTTTACATTCCCTTTACACCTTCAGACCGTATTTAATCCATTAAAAGAGGTAATTTATGACAGACAGCAACGTTTATGATAACCGTGAATTATCGTGGCTGAAATTCAATCAGCGTGTACTCGAAGAAGCGCAGGATGTAAATGTTCCGCTCTTTGAGAGAATGAGGTTTATATCAATATTCACAAGCAACCTTGACGAATTCTTTATGGTCCGTGTCGGCTCACTGTATGATCAGGATCTGGTAGACCCTAGCAAGTGCGAGAACAAGACGGGTATGACTGCCGCAAGACAGCTTAAGGAAATCGCACGCAGGGTAAAGGATCTGCTCTATATTAAGGACTGTGCCTTTTCAGAGGTTTCGGCAAAGCTCAGCGAGTATGCCGAACTTAAAAAGCCCTCCGATCTTAAGGGTGACGATAAGCTGTTCTTAAGGCTGTATTTCGAAAGAGAAATTCTCCCTTTACTTTCTCCGAGCATTATAGACAAGAACCACCCGTTCCCGTTCTTAAAGAACAGAGCGATATATATCGGCACTCTGCTCAAAAGCAAAAACGAGGAAAAGAAAAAGCAGCTTGTGGGAATATTGAGTGCGGAATGCGACAGGGATTTCCCCCGTGTTATTTTCCTGCCCGGTCAGAATCTGAGATATGTTCTGGCTGAGGATGTGATACTGCATTACATTGATACCCTGTTCCCGAATTTCTTCGTTGAAAACCGCTGTATCATGCGTGTCACGAGAAATGCCGACATTGACGTGAACGAGGCTCTTTACGATCACGATATGGACTTCAGAAACGTAATGGAAGAACTGTGCCGCAAGAGAAAGAAGCTGATGCCGGTAAGAGCCGAGTTTTCATACGATGCTTCACCGGAACTTGTAAAGCGTATGCTTGATTATCTTGAGCTGTCAGACAGCTTCTCGTTTATGCAGAGCTGTCCTCTTGATTTCGGCTTTATGTCCGCACTTGAGGATAAGCTTGAAAACAGGAGCGAGCTTTTCTACAATCAGGTTTCACCACAGAATTCAATAATGGTAAACCCGTACGAGAGTATGTTCGCCCAGCTTTCACAGCACGATATACTTCTGTCGTACCCCTACAACAAGTTCAAGAACTTCCTGCGTCTGCTTGATGAGGCGGCTGACGATCCTTACGTTTCTTCCATAAAGATAACGCTTTACCGTGTTGCAAGAAACAGCGAAATCGTGAGCGCTCTCATAAGAGCCGCAGAAAACGGCAAACAGGTAATGGCGCTTGTTGAGCTTCGTGCCAGATTTGACGAGGAAAACAACATCGGCTGGAGCAAGAAGATGGAGGAGGCGGGCGTTAAGATAATATACGGCCTTGACGCTCTGAAGGTACACTCAAAGCTGCTGCTGATAACACGCAAGCAGGGAAGCAACATCAGATATTATACTCAGATAGGCACAGGTAACTATAACGAGAAAACCTCACGACTTTACACCGACCTTACGCTGATGACATCGGATAAGGACATAGGTGCGGACGCAAGCACCGTGTTCAATGCACTGTCGCTCGGTACGACAGTTGAGAGCAGTACAACACTGCTTGTAGCGCCTAAATGCCTCAAGTCACGCATTGTGGAAATGATCGACAACGAGATAACTTACGGTACTGACGGCTATATCGGCCTTAAAATGAACTCGCTCACCGACAAGGATATTATAGACAAGCTGATAGAAGCAAGCTGTCAGGGAGTAAAGATAGAGCTGATAATAAGAGGTATCTGCTGTCTTATCGCAGGAGTGCCGGGTTACACCGAAAACATATCGGTCATTTCGATAGTCGGACGTTTCCTCGAACACAGCCGTATATATATTTTCGGCAAGGGCGAACGCAGGAAGGTATATATTTCTTCCGCAGACTTTATGACCAGAAATACCGAGCGACGTGTGGAGGTTGCCGTACCCCTGAAGGATAAGATAATTGCCGATAAGGCGGTTGATATATTCAACACGATGCTCAAGGATAATGTCAAGGCTCGTGTGCAGGGAAGCGATGGAATCTACCGCCATAAAAAAGCTATGCCTGGTGAGGAACACATAGAGGTACACAAGCTGTTCTATGAACGTGCGTATCAGGAAGCCGAGCAGGCACAAAAGCTCTATAAAGAGCCGAGAAAGTCACTCTTTGCAAGAATCCGTGCAAGACTGCAAAGTAAATAACCGATAAAACTAAAGCGGAGCAGATGGAAATCTACTCCGCTTATACTTTATCTTTTTGTCCTGCTTACTGCACAAGATCCCCGTATACAACGCCGAGTCCTACTGTGCTCATATAAACTCTGCCGTATTTGTTCATATCGCCTACAACAAAATATCCGTTGCCGGGACCGCCGAACTGATGCTGATCATCGCTTACCTTGCTCCATGTCTTACCCTCGTCCTCAGACCAGTAAAGACCTATGGAATCATCGTTTGTGGGCTTGCCCCATACGAATATGGTATAAGGATCGCTGTCCGTCTTGCCCTTACCAAGACCTACCGCCAGACAAGCGGCTAAAGAATCCAATCTTGTGAATGTTTTGCCGTTATCTGTTGATACCTGAAGTCCCATTGAAGGATAGTATACAACGCCCTCCTTGCCGGGTGCGACCACAGGTCTTGCCGCAGTGAATACAGAAAGCGTCATATTCTGAGTAAATGTCTTTCCGCCGTCCTCGCTGTAGAAGAACGCACCGCCGCTTGCGGCATATACATAATCGGGGTTTACGGGGTCGCAGATGATTTTCTTTGAGCCTACTCCGCCCTCGCTCTTTGTCCAGGTCTTGCCCTGATCGTCGGAATAGTAGATGTTGCTGTCATTTCCGGGTGCCCAGAAGAATCTCTTGCCGTCAGCAGAAACTGCCACATAGCCGCCGTATGCCACCTTTCCGCTCTCAAGCGGCGAAACGATAACATTCACCCATTTCTTGCCTGCGTCAAGCGTATACCAGAAGCCCGGCTTTTCTTCACTGCCGCCGCACTTTACCCATATATCAGTTGCCTTTGACGCTATCGCAAGACCGGTCATTGAGCCTGCAACGCTGTTGTGTACCATACCGTATTCTTCGGCACTATCCTGTACAAAACCGTCATAGTCGCCTATAACGCTTACCAGCTTACCGCCGGGTATGCTGATTATATCATACGGAACAGTTTCTTCTATGCCCTTTGAGAAGAAGTAGAATTCGGGGCTTTCATCCCATATATTATCGCAGGTGAACACACCGTTACCGGATACCACCATTATCTTATTTGTGTTATTGGGGTCAATTGCCATTGAACTGCACCAGTGCATAGACGCTGTCGAGATCCACTCTACTCCGCCGTCACTCATCTTCATCTTTTCGTTGAGAAGCGTCCAGTTCTTGCCGCCGTCCGTAGTAACATAGAATTCATCACCGTACTGACCGTTTGGCTGAGGAACATATATGTTCTCTGTGCAGGCAACCATTCTGTCGGGGTTTGAAGGATCTATCACCACATCACCGAAGCTCTTTTTTGCAGGAGAAATATCTGTCAACGAATCGTTCGACATATCAAGAATTCTTACGCCACCGCTTGTTCTGTTGTTGTTCCATGGGCCTTCGGTATTGGCATAAGTAATGACGATCTTGCCGTCACCGTTATACTTCATTCTCTGAACCATGATTCCCTTAGGTGCGTCTGCAACAGAATTCCATGTAACGCCTCCGTCGGTCGATTTATAAAGGTTTTCCTCCTTGACTCTTGAGATTGCCGCATATATCGTTGTGCAGGCACTGTCATCGCCCGACTTGGGGTCGATTATGATACTGCATATACCGTTGCCGTTTGACGTTGTCGTCTTTGTTCCCATATCAAGCGCAGTGAACGTCTTTCCGCCGTCGGTCGACTTTATCATACCGCCTGTTCTTCCGCCGACATATACTATATCGCTGTTCTTGGGGTCAACCGCAATACGCTCGCCGTTTCCTCTGCCCATACCGTTTCCGTGTGCCTTTATCATATCCGTAAGGTCGGTACGGTTCCACGTTTTGCCGTAATCATCGGAGTATAAGAGGCAGGTTTTGCCGTTGCTGAAATACTCCGTGCCTGCAAGCATATATACCTTGTTAGGATCTTTTTCTCCGAATGCAAGACCGTCTATACCGAGCAGACCTCTGTCTTCCTCGCTTATATCGTAAGACATGGATTCCCACTTCTGAGTATCCTTATTATAACGGTATGCACCGCCGACGTCTGTACGGGCATAATATAAGCCCTGCTCGCTTGTTGCAAATACGCCGCTTACAAATCCGCCGCCGCCCATAGCTACCTGGCTGAACGTAAACTGTGCCTGTGCTGTTGCCGAATTGCCGCCCGATGTTGTATTATCGCTTGTCATACTGCTGTCACCACTGCCCGATGATGTCACGTCGCCGCTTGACGATGTTCCCGAATTATCGTTTCCGTTACAGCCTGCGGCACATATTGCCGTTGCTACCGCAAGTATGACCGCTGTTATTTTTCTGTACTTCATTTCTTGTTCCTTTCTTGTTAAAGCAGGCTTGCTTAATTTTTGTGTAAACCTTTACACAAGTATTATGCACCATTTAAGTTAAATTTGCAAGACTTGTTTTGCTATTTTGTGAATTTGTGATAAATCCTAGTAGCCACTATTGGTGATAATCACGGATTTTGCAATAAGCAAAATATGGACGTGACTTTTGTGTGCTTATATAGTATAATCTTAATGTAATCGAATACAAGCCCTGTCTTATCACGTTTACGGCAGGCAAACGGAAATGGAAAAGGAAAAGAAAAATGAAAAAACGTGTCATCTCCCTTGTCTTATGTGCGGCAGTAATAATATCTGCCTGCGGCTGCAGTGCCGATAACGGCACATTGTCAGCCGACAGTTCATCATCAGCTTCGGCAGTGTCTTCTGCAGAAACCGCATCGCAGGATACCGCCTCGTCAGGTGCTTCTGATAAAACAAGCTCCGACGAGCAAAACAGTTCGTCATCGGACAGCTCAGACAAGCAGAACAGCTCATCTGATGCTTCTTCCGAAACGTCAAAGCCTTCGACAAACAAGCAGGAAAGCAGTTCTTCTGCCATTACGTCAAGCAAGCCCGCAAACAACACAGGTTCAGCAACAAGCAAGCCTGCGTCTGCAACCGCCGCCGATACCACCAAAAAGCCTTCCGCAACGACTACCACAACAACAGTAAAGCAGACTGACGACAAGCCACTGAACTTTTCGAAAACCTATGAAGCGGAAAACGGAAAGCTGTCAAACGATATGTCCGTCATATCAGGCGGCAATGCATCCGGCGGAAAGTCGGTAGGAAAGTTCGAAAACGACCGCTCCTACTGCCAGATTAAAATAAATGTTCCGTCAGACGGTATTTATGATATTGTAATACGCTCAATGGGCATCGGCGATTCCAAAGAAAACGACATTTATACCGATGGTAAGAAGGTAGGCACTTTCACCGGCGAGAGCAATAAATTCTCGGATTACACCGTAAGTGCAGTAAGCCTTACAAAAGGCGACCACAATATCCGTATAATCAAGTCATGGGGCTGGATAGAGCTTGATAAAATAACAGTAAAGACGGGCGCAAAAATAAGCGACAGTACCTATAACGTCACCTCTTCACTTGTAAACAAGAACTCCACCGCAAACACGAAGAAGCTGTACAGTTTCCTTAAGGACAGCTACGGAAAATATGTAATCACAGGTCAGCAGTGTGACGGCGGAATAAACGGCAACGAATTCAAAGCGATAAAAAATCTTACCGGCGACTACCCCGCCCTGCTCGGACTCGATATGATGAGCTACACTCCATCAAGAACGGCATTCGGCGAATCATCCTCCGCTGTCGAAAAGGCGATAGAATTTGCCAACAAGGGCGGTATCGTAACATTGTGCTGGCACTGGAACGCTCCGACCGAATACCTTAACAGCACCGCCAACAATTCTGACGGCTGGTGGGGCGGATTCTACACCAAGAGCAGCAAATTCGATATAGCAAAAGTAATGAACGGACAGGATGCAAACGGTAAAAAACTGCTTGACCGAGACATCAAGGAAATAGCTAAGCAGTTAAAGCGTCTTGAAAAAGCAGGCGTACCGGTTATATGGCGACCTTTGCACGAGGCTTCCGGCGGTTGGTTCTGGTGGGGCGCAAAAGGCTCAGACGCTTACAAAAAGCTGTGGAAATACCTTTATAAAGAGCTGACAAATACATACGGCTGTAACAATCTTATCTGGGTCTATAACGGTCAGAGCGCCGACTGGTATCCGGGTGACGAATATGTTGATATTGTAGGCGAGGACATCTATCCCGGAAATCACGTTTACGATCCTCAGGTAAGCCGTTTCAAACAGGCAATAAACTACGGCAGTAAAACAAAGATAACGGCTCTCACAGAAAACGGCTGTATCTTTGATATAGATTCCGCCGTGAGCATAAACGCACTGTGGAGCTGGTTTATGACGTGGGGCGGCGAGTTTACCGTTAACGGCAGTAATTACAGTGAAAAATACACCGAAAAGTCGGTCATAAAGAAAATGTACGCAAGCAAATATTCATTAACTCTCGGATCGCTTCCGAAAATCTATTGACATAAGCTGAAAACGCTCCGACAGGAACACCTGTCGGAGCGTTTTTGTTACCGTTTTTAGCTTACGATATTTTTGATATAATTATCATACCATAAGCGAGCATATCTTGTTGCTGTACTCAACGGGGTCTTCTATAGGCATACCCTCAACAAGAAGCGCCTGATCGTACAGAATCTCGCTGTATGTTTTCAGCTTGTCCTTATCCGTTTCATACAGCTTTTTCAGCGTTTCATAGATAGGATGCTCCGCATTGATCTCCAGCACCTTTTCAGCCTTTGCGTCATGCTCTGCGGGCATCTGGCTGAGCACCTTCTCCATCTCTATTGAAAGCAGACCGTCACTGGTCAGGCATACTGCATGGGACTTCAGTATCTTTGACAGTCTTACATCCTTTACCTTACCGCCGAGAGAATCCTTCATGAAAGCAAACATATCCTTGCTTTCCTCAGCCTTAGCCTTCATTTCTTCCTTTTCTTCGGGAGTTTCAAGGTCAAGGTCGCCTGCGGATACTGACTTGAACTGCTTTTCGTTATAGTCGACCATCATCTGTAAAGCAAACTCGTCAACGCTGTCGATAAGATAAAGTATCTCATAGCCCTTATCCTTTACAAGCTCGGTCTGAGGGAGCTTGTCTATCTTATCGACCGTTTCACCGCTTGCAAAGTAGATGTATTTCTGATCTTCCTTCATTCTTGAAACATATTCTTCAAGAGTTACCAGCTTCTTTTCGTATGAAGAATAGAACAGCAGCAGATCCTTAAGCAATTCCTTGCCTGCGCCGAAGCCGTTGTATACGCCGAACTTTATCTGAAGACCGAATACCTTCCAGAACTTTTCGTATCTCTCACGGTCGTTGCGGAGCATCTTTGTAAGCTCGTTCTTGATAGAACGCTCAAGGCTCTTTTCGATTATCTTAAGCTGTCTGTCGTGCTGCAACATCTCACGGGAGATATTGAGCGACAAATCCGCAGAGTCAACAAGACCCTTTACAAAGCTGAAATAGTCGGGGAGCAGATCTGGGCATTTATCCATTATAAGAACGCCGTTCGAATAAAGCTGTAAGCCCTTTTCATAGTCCTTTGAATAGTAGTCGAAGGGAGCTTTTGACGGAATGTACATCAGTGCGTTATATGTTGCTGTACCCTCTGCCTTTGTGTGGATATGTGCGATAGGATCGTCATAGTCGAAGAACTTTTCCTTGTAGAACTGATTATAATCCTCGTCTTTAAGCTCAGACTTGCTCTTGTTCCAGATAGGCACCATACTGTTGAGCGTTTCTATCTCGGTATGTGTTTCATACTCGTTCTCAGTACCTTCCTTAAGGTGCTGATGACTTACCTCCATCCTGATAGGATAACGGATATAGTCGGAATACTTCTTTACTATCATACGGAGCTTGTAGTCCTGAAGATACTCGTCGTACTCCTCTTCTTCGGTATTTTCCTTTATCTTAAGGGTTATCTTTGTGCCGACATCTTCCTTGTCACAGTCTGTGATAGTATAACCGTCTACACCCTGCGAATACCACTTGTATGCCTGCTCACTGCCGTAAGCCTTAGACTCGACAGTAACCTCAGACGCTACCATAAAAGCAGAGTAGAAGCCTACACCGAACTGACCGATAACGTTTATGTCATCCTTTTCTGTATCGGTATTGTCGTTCTTGAATTTGAATGAACCGCTGTTTGCGATAACACCGAGATTATTTTCAAGCTCGTCCTTTGTCATACCGATACCGTTATCGGTAATTGTTATAAGACGGTTGTCCTTGTCAACCGCAAGGTCTATGCCGAGGTCTTTTCTCTCTATGCCGAGATTCTCCGTCAATGACTTGAAATACAGCTTGTCAAGCGCATCGCTTGCATTTGAAATAAGCTCACGCAGAAATATCTCCTTATGAGTGTAGATCGAATTGATCATCATATCAAGCAAACGCTTTGATTCTGCCTTGAATGCCTTTTTTGCCATAAAAATCATTTCCTTTCTATGCCTGCGCCTTATATAGCGGCGATAATACTGAATTTACACCGATCACAATCGGTTTAGCACTCTATCGCTCTGAGTGCTAAAATATATTATAACACTATTTTTATATTTGTCAAGAGGTGTTTTAAAAATGTTTGTATTTAAAACAAATCCGTGATTTCAAGAGGAAATTTTAACATCGGCTATTGACAATTGTTCATTTTTAAACTATAATAATATTGTTCAAATTTGAACAATATCATCTTTCGACAGAAAGGACAGGAATATGACTACAAGCAGTTTCTGGAATTTCATCTCTGCCGCAGAGGACGAATACAGCGTGTACAGAAAGCGCATTATGGCAAAGTTTTCTCTCTCAGCCGCAGAAACGGATATAATTATGTTCCTTGCGAACAACCCCGGCTATGACACGGCGGCGGATATTTCAAAGGTCCGCCGTATACTGAAATCGCAGGTTTCGGTTTCAGTAAAATCACTGTGCGAAAAGGGCTTGCTGACAGGTACTTATAAGGACGGAAACAAAAAAAGCGTGCATCTTTCACTGACGGCAAAGGCAAAACCTGTTGTCACATACGGCAAAAAGGAACAAAGCGATTTTGCGGCTGTTTTGTTTGACGGATTTACCGATGAAGAAATCGCCGCATTTGAAAGATACCATATTAAAATACTGGACAATATAAACAGAAAAAGGAGCGACAAATAATGCAATATCTTATAACGACCGCCGTTTGTCTGCTTGCAGGTCTCGGCGCAGGTCTTGGAACAGGGTTTGCCGGTATGAGTGCGGCGGCGGTAATCACACCTATGCTTGTTACATTTCTCGGTATAGAGCCGTATACCGCTGTCGGAATCGCCCTTGCCTCAGATGTTCTGGCAAGTGCCGTATCGGCTTACACATACGGAAAGAACAAAAACCTTGATATTAAAAACGGGCTTGTGATGATGATAACAGTGCTTATTTTCACGGTTGTCGGCAGTTTCGTTTCAAGCCTTGTGCCGTCGGTTGCAATGGGCAATTTCTCGGTATTCATGACGCTTTTGCTCGGCATTAAATTCATAGTAAGACCTGTAATGACCACAAAAGCCGATATGAGCGCAAGATCCGCAAAATCGGTATTGATAAAGTCAATCATCTGCGGTATTATGGTCGGCTTCATCTGCGGATTCATCGGTGCTGGCGGCGGTATGATGATGCTCCTCCTGCTCACGAGCGTTATGGGCTATGAGCTTAAGACCGCTGTAGGCACAAGCGTATTTATTATGACATTCACTGCGCTTACAGGCTCTGTTTCGCACTTTGCGATAGGCGGACTTCCGGATATGCTCCCGTTCATCCTCTGCATAATCTTCACGCTTATATTTGCAAGAATAGCCGCAAAGATAGCGAATAAGGCAAGTCCCGAAACGCTTAACCGTGTGACCGGCATTATCCTTGTAATACTTGGAATTGTAGTTCTCGGTTTTTCACTGATTAAATAAATCCGGCAAATAAATATAACTAAAGCCACGATGATAAAAAATCGTGGCTTTGATATTACTGTACCTCTACCTCAGGCATTTCTTTCGTTTCAACCTTCTGTAAAGCTTTCTTCTCTCTGAATATAAGCGAGAAAACAGCTCTTACAACAGGACCCGCAAAAAAGAGTTGCCAGCACAGAGCCATAGGAAAATTGGTTATCGTTGTCTGAATCCACACCGCAATAACTTCGCTTCCCGCATTTTTGAACAGAAGAGTGGCGGCAAGGCTCATAAGCGGGCACATAAAGATAACTGAAATAACCGAGATACCGAGAACTATGAAAAACGGATTATCACGTTCAGGATCAATTATTTTAAAAGTCTTGCACTTTGCTATCCTGCCGACTAAAAAAATATCAAGCACGAAAGCAATAGGTCCCATTATCACAAGCTCTTTGAAAGCAAGCAAAAACACTTCATTTGTCATACCGCCGATATTCAGTGCTATATTATAGCATATCATGGCGTACACCATAACGAACACCATCATAACGGTAAACACGATTTCCTGAAATAAGTTTTTTGGCATAAAAAATCCCTCCTGATAATAACAATTTACACTTTATTGTGTTGTTCGTTATCATCCGGGGGATGTGCGTTTCCAATTAGACCAATATTCTTTTTACGTTATAGATTTTAACATATTCCGTACCCATAGTCAATTGTGAAGTGAAACGAAAAAAGCACCGCTTTGGCGGTGCCTTTTTGTATACATATCACTTTTCCTTTTTACACTTTTTCGCTTCTGAATCTTCCGACAACATTTGCATTCTTGTCAATGTTTACCTCGAATCTCAGCGTGCACGGCGAATAGTGAACATTTTCGCCCTCCGCAATAACCTCATAGAAGAATGCCAGAGCGCCTCCGTCCTCCATACGTCTTACGGCGCACTTGCAGAAGCCTTCGGCGATTGCCCTCTTTACATAAGGTATATCACGGTCATATGTACAGAAATTGTCCTCCGTAACGGGAATATTAACATCCCCGTCAGAACAGCTGTTTTCTCTCAGCATAGTTTCAAGCGGTGATACTTTCTTACGGCTGAATTCCGCAAACGGAGCTTTCTTGGCAATTTCGCCCTTTCTTGCAGGGTGTCCGTTTATTTTCCAGCACGGACGTGTAACAACGACCGTTTCTCCTATATGGAAATCATTGTTGAGATGCTCGCTCTGTGCCGAATAGAAATCAAGCGTATCCTTGTCTATCACGACCTCTTTTGCCTTATCACGCACTATTCCGACAAGTTCAAGCATAGAGAGCAGCTCGCCTGCCTTTTCCATGCACTTTTCATCGCTCCATATCTCATAATTGCGGAAGTTGTTTCTCCAGTACGTCTTTATCGGCAGATCGCCTATAAGCGCCTGTATCCTCATTTCCCAGTCGAACAGTATACCGCTCTTACTGCGTATCTTGTTCTCCTTGATGGCATTGAGCGGTTCAAGCAGCTGTGCAAACGATGCGATATTATCCGCAATATCCTGCGCTATGTACTTTCTTGTATCGCTGGTCTTCTTTTTCTCGTTTTCTTCCTCAATCTTTTCATCGCTGTACTTATCGAAATCGTCCTGTCCACCGTCAGCCGTATCGAACAGTGAAAATACCTCTGAGGGATCGTTAAATGTTTTCTTTACCTCAGGCTCGTCATCCATAAGCAGATTTCCGAACAGATCCTCTACCTCGGCAACATTCTCATCGTGCTTTTCTTCGGTAAGCTGTACAGGCGTATATGCTTCGTCCGGCAGATCGAAGAAGTCCATAGTTCTCGGCTTTTCGTCAGCGTCAATCGGCTCGTCCGGAGTTTCGGACAGCTCATCGGATAATGTACTTTCCTCAAAAATACCGCTTGTCTGTTCAAGATCATCGTCCGAAATATCTTCGGAGCTTCCGGTGCTTCCGGTGCTGTCAGCGATTTCGGATATTCCTATAAAGTCGCCGAATTCTTTCAATGCGTCCTCTACAGACTCAGCTGTACGAACAGAAGAAACAGGCTCGCTTGCGGTTTCCTCTGCCATTATAGCGTGGAACTGTTCTTCAAGCGACTTTTCTTCGCTGTCGGCAGTTTCTTCCTGCTCGGCTATTTCTTCAAGAGCCTTTACTGCGTCCTCGACAGGCTCGCTTACGGGTTCTTCGGTGGCGGTGTAATTTTGCTCATCGCTAATTTCAGCTTCGCTGTCGGCGGTTTCTTCCTGCTCGGCTATTTCTTCAAATGCCTTTACTGCGTCCTCGACAGGCTCGCTTACGGGTTCTTCGGTGGCGATGTCATTTTGCTCGCTTTCAGCTTCGCTGTCGGCGGTTTCTTCCTGCTCGGCTATTTCTTCAAAAGCCTTTACTGCGTCCTCGACAGGCTCGCTTACGGCTTCTTCGGTGGCAGTGTCATTTTGTTCGCTGTCAATTTCAGTTTCGCTATCGGCGGTTTCTTCCTGCTCGGCGATTTCTTCAAAAGCCTTTACTGCGTCCTCGACAGGCTCGCTTGCATAAAGATCGAAAATGCTCTCATCAACAGGCAGATTTACGTCTTCAATTTCTTCATTATCCTGTATAACAGACGGCATTTCTGCAAGCTCCTGAACCGCATTAGCTATCGGAGCGGATGTCATTATCCCCTTTTCAAGCAGCATCTGTTTCGGCATTTCGGCTTGCTCGTCAAAATTCTCCTCAACTGCCGTTACTGTTGCCGTTACTGCGGGTAAGGCTTCTTCGGCTTTATCCTCGGCTTTTTTGCCGCTTTCGCCTGCGTCCTCGCCTTCATTACCGACAGACGATTCAAGCCTGTTGAAATGGTCGAATACACGCTCAAAGCTGACCCCGGGATCGCCGTCATCTTCACTCTGAGTAAATGTAAAATTGACAGGCGCTATCTCAGGCTCGGTTTCGGTTTCGCCGCTATCCCTTTCGGACATAGGCTTATACCGGCGTACAGCCTCATCAATACGGCTGTTTATCGCATCGGTCTGTTCTTCCTCGCTTATAGGCTTTCTGATTATCTCCTTATGAGTTACCTCGCCGTTTTTCCATACGGTCAGGCTTTTCTTTCTGAGCGGAGTCTGCGTTTCCTCCAGCTTTTTCTTGGCGTATACAGCCGCACCTACAGCGGCAACAATCGCCTTACTTATCTTCATATATTATCAACCTCCCGGCTAACGCCGAAATATTATTCAACACTCTTGAGTGCCTCGACCATATTGACCTTCATAAGCCGTCTGTGCATAAACAGCATTACTATCACGGCAAAGCATATCGTTATAAGACCCGAGAATACAAAGCTCATCGGATGCACTGTTCTGCCGAACATAACCATATCAATTTCAGCCGTCTTTACAACAAAGTCAACAAGGAATCTTCCGAATATCATACCTGCCACTGTTCCTATAAGGGTAAGTATCACCGTTTCCCTGAACACATACATTGATACTTCCTTATCATAGAAGCCAAGCACCTTGAGCGATGCGATCTCCCTTATACGCTCGTTTATATTGATGTTCGTAAGATTATAAAGCACTATGAACGCAAGCGCACCTGCACTCACTATAAGAACCACTATTACAAAAAGCAGTGATTTGAGCATAGAACTGAATGTTCCCGCAACGCTTGTCTTGAAGCTTACTCCCATAACTCCGTCTATCTTCATAAGCTCCTGTGCAAGCTCGTCCCTGTCACTTTCGGTCATATCGTCGCCGTCCTCAGAGTTGAAGAAGAAGCAGTTATACGGCAGTCCTTCCTCGCCGCTAAGCTCCTTGTACAGCTTTTCCGTTATATACACATAGTGATGGGCGTAGTTTTCGCATATCTCCGTTACCGTAGCAGTAACTCGCTTCGTTTCCGACAAAGCTATCGTTACCGTATCGCCCTTCTTTATACCGCCGAGCAAAGATGCCAGCTTCTCGTTTATTATAACTCCGTCGTCGGTTACCGTGTACTGTTCGCCTGTCCGTCTGTCCTTTACCGTCACAAACTGTGCGATGGTTTCGTTGTCCGCTCCGCCGAATATATACGCTTCTGTGCTTTTCTTACCGTTATATACCGTTATCTGCTTTTGATATATCTTGTTGCCCTCGCAGTCATAACGTTCAAGCATCTTTTCTATCTTTGCCGTTTGTTCATCGGTCACTGTATTGTCATAAGCGGTAATACCGGTATAATTGCTTATCTCGCCGAACTGCTTTTGCAGAATATCGTTTACGCTGTCATACACGCCGAAGCCCGTCAGCACAAGCGCTGTACAGCCTGCAATGCCCACTATCGTCATAAGCATTCTTCTCTTGTAACGGAATATATTACGCATCGTTACCTTATAGCTGAACGAAAGCCTGTTCCATATAAAGCCTATACGTTCAAGCAGTATCTTCTTACCGCTCTTTGGTGTTTTCGGCCGCATAAGTGCCGCAGGGCAGTCGTGAAGTATGCCACCGCACGAGAAATAAACTGTAACAGCAGTAAGCAGTACAGATACCCCTGTGGTACATATCATAAGTATATAGTCATACGGCAGAAGAATATCGGGGATAACATACATCATTCCGTATGCGGTAATAATGATCGCCGGGAATATCTTCATTCCCACAAGCATACCCGATACAGCGCCAGCCGTTGCCGCTGTCAGTGCATAAAGCAGATATTTGAATATAATAGCGCCGTTTTTATAGCCAAGCGCCTTGAGCGTTCCTATCTGGGTACGCTGTTCCTCTACCATTCGTGTCATCGTGGTAAGACATACAAGCGCCGCCACCATTACAAAGAACAGGGGGAACACCATAGCTATATTGCCTATTCTTTCGGCATTCTGACCGTATTCACTGTAACCCGGATTATCATCACGGGTAAACAGATACCACTCAGGTCTGCTCGTCTTTTCGAGCTTTTCCCTGCCGTCGTCTATCTTCTTCTGAGCATCGGCAAACTGCTTGTCCGCATCGGTTTTTGCCGTTTCAAGAGCCGTCTTGCCCTCGTTATACTCCTTCAGGCCCTTTTCATAATCGGCATAATTCTTGTCATACTCCGCTTTACCGCTGTCATACTTTGCCTTGCCCGAAACATACTGTGCGTATCCTGCGTCATACTGTGCCTTTCCTGCGTCATACTGTGCCTTTGCGCTTTCATACTGTGCGAGTCCGCTTGTGTACTGAGAATATCCGTCCTCGTACTGCTTTTTTCCGTCCTCATATTTGGCATAACCGATTTCGTACTGCAGCTTTCCGTCATTATATTGCTTAAGCCCGTCATTATACTGTGCAAGTCCGCTTTCATACTGTTTCTTCTGCTTGTCAAGCTCCGCCTGCGAGCTGTCGAGCAGTTTTATGCCGGCATTATACGCCTCTTTGGTGATATTACCCTTCTTGTAGGAATCCTCCAGCGTTTCACGGCTCGTATTTATCATCGCCTGCTGACTTGTTATCTTTGCGTTTGCATCGTCAAGCTGAGCCTTGCTCGACTTTAGCTGTGAATCCGCATTCTCAAGCTGTATTTTAGCCGTAACAAGCTGTATATAGCTTTCGTCAAGCGTTTTCTTTCCGGCTTCAAGCTGCAGCTTCGTTTCGTCCAGTTTTTTCTTTGTGCTGTCAAGCACCGCTTTCGTCGCCGTCAGGGTAGCCCCGTTCGTGTCAAGCTCCTTTTTTGCCTCATCAAGCTGTTTTTTCGATTCATCAAGCGTTTTCTTGCCGCTTTCAAGCTGAGGCTTTGCTTCGTCAAGCTGTTTTTTTGCATCAGACAGCTTCTTTTCGTTTTTCTCTATTTCTGCGTATGCTTCGCTCTTCTTTTTATCAAGCTCTTTCTGCCCGTCGTCAAGTTCCTTCTTTGCATCGCCTGCTATTTCGTCAAAACGCTCTTCTTCTCTTACATCCGCTATTTTCTGTATCTTCTTTTCAAGAGCGTCACGGGCATCCTCATATTCATCGCTGTAACAGCTGTACTGCTTTAGCTCGTCCGAGTTTATCATAACCTGAGTATATACCTCTGTCTTGAAACAGCTTTCCGGTATGTAACAGATCATATAGACAGAACCGCTTCCTATGGTCGTGTTTCCACGCTCCGCATCAGATATATACATAGGTGATGCGAATTTTCCGACTATAGTAAATTCCTTGACCGACAAAGTTCCGTCTATATCCGTGTCTTCATCGCCACACAGCGTCAGCTTGTCCCCGACTTTATAATGAGCAAGCAGTTTACCGCTGTCGATAACGCACTCGTTTTCTTTTTCGGGAAGTCTGCCGTCAACTATCTGCAAAGAGCTGTACGGATTGTTTTCGCCCGTTTTGTCAAGAGAATATACCCTTGCGACCTTCTTTTCGCCCGAATCCGTGTTGACGTATGCGTCCGTGAAATATCCGGGATAAACATCAACATCCGGAAGCCCTTTTTTCAAAGCGTCTATATCGTTATCGTCAAATCCGTATGTAGATACCAGCCTGATATCCGACAGGGAAGTCCTGTCGTAATAATGATCCGACGATACCTTCATCGCAGGAGCGCTCTGCAGAAGTCCCGCAAAAAATCCTGTGCCGATAGCGATTATACCGAATATCGAAAGAAAACGACTTTTTGTTTTCTTCATCTCGGCAAACGCATTTTTCAGCATTGCATTTTTCATATCCGTTTCCTTTCCCCGCTTACCACTCTATTTCTTCAACGGGTGTCGGATGCTCGTTTACGACTATTTCGCTCACCTTACTGCTTTTCATGTGTATAACCCTGTCAGCCATAGGACATATCGCCGTATTATGCGTTACGAGTATTACAGTCATATTTTCACTGCGGCAGGTGTCCTGAAGTAATTTCAGTATCATCTTGCCGGTGTTGTAATCAAGCGCACCCGTAGGTTCGTCGCACAGCAACAGCTTGGGCTTTTTCGCAAGTGCTCTCGCTATAGCCACTCTCTGCTGTTCACCGCCCGAAAGCTGAGCCGGGAAGTTGTTTATTCTGTCGGTAAGTCCGACCTTTTCCAGTATCTCTACAGCAGGGATATAGTCCTCCACCGTCTGAGTAGACAGCTCAATATTCTCCTTTGCCGTAAGGTTCGGGATGAGATTATAGAACTGGAATATAAAACCTATATCGTATCTTCTGTAGTCGATAAGCTCTTTTCTGCTGTAACCGCTTATCTTACTTCCGTCTACATAAAAACTGCCCGATGTAGCGGTATCCATACCGCCCAGTATATTAAGCACCGTAGTCTTGCCCGAACCGCTCGGTCCTACGATTATTGCAAATTCGCCCTTTTCAATGTCAAAGCTGACCTTATCGTTTGCGTTGATTATTATATCGCCCATACGGTACTGCTTTGTAATATCGCTCAGCGTAACAAAACTCATTGTAATTCCTTGCAACCTTTCGTCCGTTGTTTCCTGAAATCGTTACTCTATTAAATTATACCATTTTTCACGGTACAATTCAACAGCCGTTCTATATTTATTTATAGTGTATTCCGACATTTTTAACTCCCTATAAATTTCAATGCCGTTAAATTAAAAATTATTCTCATTTTACTTGACAAACGCATTTGCTTATGCTACAATATCAATCGGAAAAATCCCTTATCAAGAGCGGTTTACATTTTCTGCATTAAAATGCAGATCGGGAGTCAGGCTCCGTAAACCCAGCAACCGTTTCGCTTGAGCTTTCTTTGCGAAAAATGGTGCTAATTCCTACGGCACGGCAAGGGCTGTGACCGAAAGATGAGGAGCAGGCAGTCAGCAAGCTCCGAAAGGGGCTTTTTTTAATGCAGTTTTACGCAGGTATATGCGTATGGGATACGGTTTAAAACCGCTATATGAAAGGAAAAATCAATGGCAAAATACTTATTCACTTCCGAAAGCGTAACAGAGGGTCACCCCGACAAGATCTGCGACAGGATCTCAGACGGTGTGCTTGATGCGATATTAGCACAGGACAAGAACGCCCGTGTAGCCTGCGAAACCTGCGCCACAACAGGTATGGTTCTGATAATGGGCGAGATTACGACAACGGCAAACGTTGACATTCCTGCAATAGCAAGAGATGTCATAAAGGAAACAGGCTATGATAACAGCGACTACGGCTTTGACTACAAGACCTGCGCTATACTCACGACGCTTGACAAGCAGAGCCCCGATATAGCTATGGGCGTTGACAACGCTCTCGAGGGCAGAGATAACAATGAATTTGACACAGGTGCAGGCGATCAGGGTATGATGTTCGGCTATGCGTGTGATGAAACCGAGGAGCTTATGCCCCTTACGATTTCCCTTGCTCACGCACTTTCAAAGAAGCTCACAGCAGTAAGAAAGTCAGGCGAGATACCCTATCTTCTCCCCGACGGAAAGACGCAGGTAACGGTAGAATATAATGAGGACGGCACTCCATCAAGAATTGACACTGTCGTTGTTTCCTCACAGCACAAGGCTGATGTTACGCAGGAAAAGCTCAGAGCCGATATTATCGAAAAGGTTATAAAGACTACCGTTCCCGCTTCTCTGCTTGACGAAAATACAAAGATGCTGATAAATCCCACAGGACGCTTTGTAGTAGGCGGTCCTCAGGGCGACAGCGGTCTTACAGGCAGAAAGATAATAGTAGATACATACGGCGGTGTCGGCAGACACGGCGGCGGCGCATTCTCGGGAAAAGATCCCACAAAGGTTGACCGTTCAGCCGCTTACGCCGCAAGACACGTTGCTAAGAACATTGTAGCCGCAGGTATAGCGAAGCGTTGCGAGGTTGAGCTTGCATATGCTATCGGCGTTGCACAGCCCGTATCTGTCTTTGTTGATACATTCGGCACAGGCATAAAGCCAGACAGCGAAATTTCAGCCGCTGTAAGCAAGGTGTTCGACCTTCGCCCCAGTGCAATAATCAGCTCACTGAATTTAAGAAATACAAAGTACAGACCTCTTGCCGCTTACGGTCACATGGGACGTACAGACCTTGACGTTGCATGGGAAAAGACAGACAAGGTTGACGAGCTTAAATCAGCACTTGATATAAAGTAATCAGCATATAACACTAAAGCCGTTACGGAATACCGCAACGGCTTTAATCATAATCAAACGGAGAACAGAAATGACACATATACGCCCCGCAACCGAGTCCGATGCTTCACGCATCGCAGAAATAATCGTCACAAATTACAGGGTAAATTTCTACCCGTTTTTCAGAAATGACGCCTTTTATTTCGGTGAACTGAACGTCCTTGACACTGCCAAAGAATATTCAGCAGGCTCAGCCGCACTTAAAAACACATTTGTCTATGACGATGGTGTAATAAAAGGCATTATACGCATTTCGGGCAACGAGGTCGAAAAGCTGTATGTAGAGCCGCTTTTTCAGAATCAGGGCATAGGTGCAGTGCTTCTCGGTTACGCTATCAACAATTTTGCCGTCAATGAGCTGTGGGTGCTTGAATACAACAAGCGTGGAATAGATTTTTATCGCCGCAACGGATTCAGCCTTACCGGCGAAAAAATCACAGAAGATGAATTTGTGCCGCTATTAAAGATGAAAAGAGAATAAGCCGACATTATTTCTTAAGGACAGCATATTGTACAAGATGCTTTTTAATCCTCAATATCCATCTGCTTTTTGTATTATTATGTGACGAATTATCCGACCGATGAACTGCTCATCGGCGGCTTTCGTATACGATTTTATGCGAACACGGTGAAATTTTCGTTTTCGGCGACGGGCTTTCCGTCGGGGGTGTCGCTGTACTCTATGCGGTAATCTATACCGTGCTCTCTCAGCATATCAAAAAGCGGAGCGTACATATCAAGAATACGTCCTGCGTTTTTTGCATTCAGCCATATACGGCTGTTTTCTTCGCATTCGGGCGGTGTCGGCAGTAAATCAAGCACGGGCATCATACGCTTTAATATCTTCTGCTCACGGTTTGTGAGAATACGCCTGTGGAATATCATCTTCATAAAGGCGACTATATCGTATTCACGTTCTTTATGAGGTACGAACACACGGATATATCTTGCGTAAGGCTCGCCGTTCACACGGTGGTCATACAGCATATCCGGACGTTTTCTGCGGGTAACCTCAAGGGCGGTTTCTTCCTGCCATTTTGCAACGGCATCGTGTGCGCCTGTCAGCAGAACAGCGGGAACGGCTCTGTCGTGCCATATCTCCGGACGGGTATACTGCGGATGCTCAAGCAGGCCGTTATAATGGCTCTCTATGCTGTAGGCATCGCTGTTGGGAAGCACTCCGTCCTGAAGCCTTGCTATCGCATCGGTCAGTATAAGCGCAGGAAGCTCTCCGCCGGTCAGAACGTAATCTCCTACCGAGATCTCCTCCGCATTCAGCTCGTCAAGCACTCTCTGGTCAACACCTTCATAATGTCCGCAAAGTATTATAAGGCTGTCCTCTGCGGCAAGCTCTTTCACAATATCCTGCGTCAGCACTCTGCCCTGCGGCGACATATATATCACACGGGGAGAAGTATCCGACTCCTGCTTTATTGCGGTTATGCAGTCATATATAGGCTGTGCCTGCATGACCATACCCGTGCCGCCGCCGTAAGCCTTGTCATCGACACGGTTGTGCTTATTTCCGGCATAGTCACGGATATTGTGACAATGTATATCTATATGACCTGCTTTTCTTCCTCTGCCGACTATGCTTTCCGACAGGTACGATTCGCACATATCGGGAAAGAGGGTAGCTATATCAATCCTTATCATAGGTTCTCCGTTTATTCTTCGTCAAACAAGCCGTCAAGCGGTCTTATAACAAGATAGCCGTCATCTATATTCTTTTCGAGCAGGACCTCAGGGATCGCAGGGAACATAAGCTCCTTGCCGTCGGGGGTCTTAAGCTCGTATACATCCGCCGCACCGTGCTGATATATGTCGGTGACCTTGCCGTAAACCTTGCCTGTATCTGCGTCACGGACTTCAAGGCCGATAAGATCCTGAATGAAGTTTACGCCCTCGGGCAGTTCCACATCGTCACGATCCATATACAGCATTTTGCCGACTATCGTCTTAGCCTCGTCAACATTATCTATACCGCCGAGTTTAAGCACGGCGAGAGTTTTATGGGGACGTGCCTTTTCGACCTCAAGCTCCTGCTTGTCCTTTCCCAAAAACAGCCTGTCAAAGCTGCATATAACATCGGCGCTGTCGCAGTAATACTGTACTCTGACTTCGCCGCCAAGTCCTTGTGTTGCTACTATCTTACCTATCTCAAGAAACTGTTTTCTCATACTATCCTCACTCTGCCCTCACTTGCTTATTATTTCAAGAATGTCTGCGGGCTTACGGGCGATATACTTTGCACCGTTGTCACGAAGTTCCTTTTCGGTGCGAAAGCCCCACAATACTCCGCAGGAGGTGAAGCCGGCATTTACGGCGGTTTGCATATCGACTCCGCTGTCGCCTATGTACAGCACCTCGCAGGGCTGTACGCCCAGCTTTTCAGCTACGTCAAGCGCACCGTCGGGGCAAGGCTTTGCCTTTATCCTGTCGTCAAGTCCTCTTATATAATCGAACACGCCGCCGCCTAAAAAATGCGGAACGACCTGCTGTGCTATATCGTGCGCCTTGTTGGTTATGACACCGAGCTTCATACCTTTTTCACGGGCGGAACGTAAAAGCTCGGGTATGCCGTCGTAGGCGGCGGTCTTATCCTCGCTGTGAGCGGAATAATACTCCATAAACATAGCGAGCGCCTGTTCCTTATACTCCTGTCTGTCGGGCGGTAAGCACCGCTCTATCAGCTTAGGTATGCCGTTTCCGACAAAATATTTGTATTCGTCTATCGTGTGGGTAGGAAATCCTAATTTGCACAAAATGTGATTTGCACTGTCGCCCAGATCGTCAATCGTATTCAAAAGCGTACCGTCAAGGTCAAAAATAAGTGCTTTATAACTCATAAAATACCTCTTTTCTATGCTGTTTTCTATAATATTATATAGCTTTACCCTGTTTGTGTCAACCGAGCCAACAAATTAAATTGCGTGAATTTGCACAAAAAGTTATTGATTAAATGCTGTTATTATGCTAAAATCGATACATACGGCAAGATGTGTCGTAAACAGGCTTTGCATAAAACATCAAGAAAGGAAAAAGCTATGAGCACAAAAATGTACATAAACGGCAGTGACAGAAAGGGGCATATAAACCCGGAGATCTACGGTCATTTTTCGGAGCATCTGGGCAGATGTATCTACAATGGTATCTATGTCGGGGAGGACAGCAGTATTCCGAACACGAAAGGCATCAGAAACGATATTGTCGAGGCGTTTAAGAATATTAAGATGCCTGTCCTGCGCTGGCCGGGCGGATGCTTTGCGGACGAGTATCACTGGAAGGACGGCATAGGCGAAAAGTCACAGCGCAAGAAGATGATAAATACCCACTGGGGCGGAGTGACGGAGGACAACAGCTTCGGCACGCACGAATTCTTCGATTTCTGCGAGATGGTAGGCTGTGAGCCGTATCTGTCGGGCAATCTCGGCTCGGGTACTGTGCAGGAAATGTCAGAGTGGATAGAATATATCACCTCGGACAACGATTCGCCTATGACGCAGTTAAGAAAGAAGAACGGCAGGGAGAAGCCGTGGAAGCTGAAATATCTCGGAGTCGGAAACGAGAGCTGGGGCTGTGGAGGAAATATGTCGCCGGAGCAGTATTCCGCACTTTACAGGCAGTATCAGACGTATTGCAGGAACTACGGGGCAAATCAGCTTTACAAGGTCGCCTGCGGACCGAGTGCGGATGATTACAACTGGATGAAGGTTATAACAGAAAATATCAAGCCGTGGCATACGAATGCGGTGAGCCTGCACTACTATACTGTGCCTACGGGAAAATGGGAAAATAAGGGCAACGCTACCGGATTTACCGACGAGGAATATTACATAACGCTTGAAAAAACGTGGTATATGGAAACTCTTGTAAAGCGTCACTGCGATATTCTTAATGTAAATAATCCCGAAAATAACATAAAACTGGTTGTAGATGAGTGGGGAACGTGGTATAATGTAGAGGAAGGCACTAATCCGGGATTTTTATTCCAGCAGAATACGATGCGTGACGCTATGGTGGCATCGATCAATCTGAACATTTTCAACAGCCACTGTGACAGGATCTCTATGGCGAATCTTGCGCAGGCGGTGAACGTTCTTCAGGCGCTTATCCTTACGGAAGGCGAGAGAATGATACTGACACCTACATATCATGTGTTCGACCTGTACAAGAACCACCAGAACGCAGAGCTGTGCTACAGCAGTATAGCGGACGAAAAGCAGGAGGGATATAATCTTCCCGTTATTTCGCAGAGCGTATCGGTAAACAGCGACAACGAAATGACTTTAACGGTTTCAAACTGCTCGCTTACGGAATGCAGAACGATCGAAGCGGATATATGCGGATTCAGTTTTGACTCTGTAAGGGCAAGGATACTGAGCGCTAAGAGCGATGCTCACAACACCTTTGATGAGCCGGAAAACGTTACAATCACGGAATTTGACAAGGTAACAAAGAGCGACAGAGGAATAACATTCACGCTTCCGCCCTGCAGTGTTGCTGAGATAATTCTTTCATGAACGTCTGCAAAAGATGTCTGCTGAGCCGTATGAGTGCCGAGGCGTTTCAGAATATCAAAGAGAATATAGAGCTTATTCCCGACGAGAAAAAAGCTGATGAAGCGCTGTACAAAAAACGTCTTGAAATATGTACGGAGTGCGACTGCCTTATAAACGGTATGTGCAGTAAGTGCGGTTGTTTTGTGGAGATGAGGGCGGCTTTCGCTGTCAGCCGATGTCCGCACGAAAACAAGCTCTGGTAAGCGAAAGGAAAAAATGTAATGGCTAATATGGAAAAACTCGAGCGTGATTACGGCGAAATTCTGTGGACCGGCAAAAAGTGCATAATGGGTATGCCTATCTCATTTACAAGATATATAATTACGTCAAGCGTATTATATACGAAGGTGGGATTTCTCAATATCAAGGAGGACGAGATCGAGCTTTACAAGATAGTCGACAAGACTATGAAGCTGTCGCTGGGTCAGAGGATGGTCGGATGCGGTACTATCGTGGTAACGTCAAGGGATTGCGATACTCCGAACAAGGAACTTAAATCCGTCAAAAAGCCGAGAGAGGTTAAGAAGATTCTTGACGAGGCGGTAAAGCTGGAGCGTGACAAGTATATGGTAAGAGGCAGAGATATGGTCGGTGCAAACCTGCACGGTCACGGCGATATGGGCGAAGACAATCTGCACAGCGAAGATTTTGACGAAATGGCGGATATGTAATTGGACAAGATCAAGGAAATATTTAAAATGGCTCTGCACCCGTCACAGTGGAAGGAGCTTTTCACAAGATACCGTGAGATAATAATGTATGTTATCTTCGGGGCGCTTACAACGCTTGTGTCGATAGTGACGTACTTTATAATCCGCTGTATATTCCCGAGTGAAGAAAGTGTACCTCTGTTTTTAAAATGGACGTACAGGCTCAATTTCAGCGGAGGGGATTCTTCAACGGTATTGCCCAACATCATATCGTGGATAGTGTCGGTGACATTTGCGTATATCACAAACAGGATATGGGTATTTCAAAGCAAGGTAAAGGGCTTTGCAAAAAACACCCTTCAGGCTCTGTCATTCTATGCGGCAAGGCTGTTCACGCTGTTTGTTGACCTTATAATAATGTTCCTGCTTGTAAATCTTCCGGGCATCGAGAACGGGCTTTATGAGTTCTGTGCGAAGGTGTTCTCGAACATTGTCGTGCTGGTACTGAATTATGTTTTCAGCAAGGTGTTTGTGTTCAGGAAAGAGAAGAAAAAAAATTAACGGCGGGAAACGAAACAAAGCCGATATATCAGAAATAAACCGTATGCACTTTATCGGGGCATACGGTTTTTGCTTGTTGAAAAAGTTTTTTGTCTGATGTGGCTATGCTATATTGTTCAGTTCTGACTATGATAATAAGCTACCGATAGTTCTTTTTGTCGGATAGCACTTCTCGGGTTCGCTATTCCAATCAATGCACCTGTCAATATGAAAGAGGGAGAAAACCAAAGGGGAAAGAGAAAGGCAAAACAATATACGACTTGCTTTATAGTTAGCATTTATCAGGTAAATCGACACATTTTCAAAACTTGCAATTTTGCCGTTATTCTCAAAGTAACAATGTATAAACTCGGTGGGTTCGCAGGGACAGACCTAAATAAATTATATGGTAAGCCCTCAGAGACTGACAACTGCCGGTTATAGTTATATGAAACGATGCTATAATAATATACAGTCCGTACTACGATTTGTCAATCGTTAAAAATGACAAGGACTTCTCTTAGCCGTAAGTGGAAAGAAACAGAGAAAACGGGAATAATATATGTTGTAAGAAAACTATACAAAATGAGCAAACGGAGAATTGAAATATGCACAAATTACACAAAATTATAGTTAAAATAAGGCGAAAAATAGTTCAAAGTATTGTCAACCGAAATTTGCCGTGTTATTATAAGCATAAGGAAAAAAAATATGGACATTGCGTTTTGGGAGGACAATAAAATAGAAGAAACTTTGAAAAACAGAGTTCTTGTAACCTGTAACTAAAAAAAAACTAACCTCCCATTTATTTGGGAGGTTTCAGACTGTAGAAAAACCCCGATTTGCAAGCAAGTCGGGGTTAAATTTATGCCAAA
>OIEH01000065.1_pt1 | contig 72958 bp, 68 predicted proteins | sample 1604811 | NCBI WGS metagenome assembly OIEH01 (sample SAMN01760945, study PRJEB22395) | human gut metagenome | reverse complement strand
CGCGAGCTGGGTTCAGAACGTCGTGAGACAGTTCGGTCCCTATCTGTCGTGGGCGAAGGATATTTGAAAGGAGCTGTCCCTAGTACGAGAGGACCGGGATGGACGCACCTCTGGTGCACCAGTTGTCACGCCAGTGGCACAGCTGGGCAGCTAAGTGCGGATCGGATAAACGCTGAAAGCATCTAAGCGTGAAGCCGTCCTTAAGATAAGATATCCCACTTTTAAGTTAAGACCCCTTGTAGACTACGAGGTTGATAGGTCTAAGGTGTAAGTTGTGTGAGCAATTTAGCCAGCAGATACTAATCGGTCGAGGGCTTAAACCTAATGAGAATATATGTTTTGTTTTTGATTCGTTATTCAATTTTGAGGGAATATCCCTTAAAAGTCGGTGTTGATTGTGATGAGGTTCCACCTGTTCCCATTCCGAACACAGTAGTTAAGCTCATTTACGTCGAAAATACTTGGCGGGTGACTGCCCGGGAAGATAGATAGATGCCGACATAAAGAAGAAAGCACAGTTCCTGTGCTTTCTTTATATATTCCTCCTTAGCTCAGTCGGTAGAGCGCGTGACTGTTAATCACGATGCCGTTGGTTCAAGTCCAACAGGGGGAGCCAATAACGCATAATCCGAACACTTTCGTTACTAAGAATGTGTTCGGATTTGTTATTTATTTTTGATATTGTAGCCGTCCGAATTTTATGAGTTTGATATGTACCCAGAATCCTGAACACAATAAAATAGCTTAACCCATGGATGCTATCCTGTATAAAACAGGAGGCATCCATTTTGTTTTAGCCTGTATTCTAACATTGTTGTATATTTATCAACAGCTTTTGAAAACTCTTCAAAGGACGAATAATTCATCTCATTGCCATAGTACATTTCATTCTTCATTCTTCCGAAGAATGTTTCCATGATACAGTTATCATAGCAGTTGCCTTTTCGGGACATTGATTGTCTTATCCCATGCTCTTTTAATTTGTTTATGAAATAGTTATGCTGATACTGCCATCCCTGATCGGAATGCAATATCAATCCTGTTACTTCAGGATGGGCATCAAATGCTTTATCAAGCATTCTTTTTACTTGATCAAGGTTTGGACTTAACGACAGATCATAAGAAATTATCTCGTTTGTTGCCATATCCAATATGGGAGAAAGATAGCATTTTCCCCATGAGAAATTGAACTGTGAAACATCTGTTGTCCATTTCTTCAATGGTTTGTCTGCTTTGAAATCTCTGTTTATGATGTTTTCAGCGGTTTTTCCGACATTCCATTTGTATGAATGGTACTTTTCTTTTGGCTTTTTTCCTAATAAGCCTGCTTTGTGCATAAGCCTCTGCACTCTCTTATGATTGATGCTATATCCTTGGTTAACAAGTTCATGATAAATTCTTCTCACACCATATCTATGCTGATGCTGTTCAAATATCTTCATTATGGTTTCAAGCAGATCTTTGTTCCGTTCTCCGACAGCATCTTCTTTGCTTATTTCATAGTAATACGTCGATCTTGACATATTCATAGCCTTAAGAAGATGTTTTAATTGATGTCCTTCTTCCCGGAGTTCTTTAATGATCGCTGCTTTTTCGCCTTGAGTTGCGCAGCCTGCATTTCTTCTCTCAAGGCGCTCTCTTTTTTTATTACTTCGATCTCTGCCTTGATATATGCATTTTCGGCTCTCAGGCGAATAAGTTCTTCATATTCTGTTTCTTTGATCTTGCGTGGATTATTGTAGTTTAGCTTTTTCATATCAGGATTTTTGGGTGGACGTCCTTTCTTACATGGTACAAGTCCATTATACCCCATTGTTTTGTATTTGTAAACCCATTGATAAAGCTGTCCTTTATTTATTCCTGCCGATATTGCTACCGATTTAATAGAAGCTCCCGACAGTACTTTTGCTACTAATTCATAGCGTTCTTCTGCTGTCCGGTTCTTGTTTTGCTTTTTATGTTCCAATGCTTCCAAACCGCATGCTTCTTCTGTTCGCACCCATTCCCGTATCATTTTCCGAAAATTTTTCTGTTTTGTTCCTTCCGGTGTTTCAGGCCATTCTCCTTTTCTGTACAGTTCCACTGCTTTTCTCTTGTACTCGTTATCATATCGCACAAAAATACCCTCCTTACTGGGTGTCCAGTAAAGAGGGTACATATCAGTTCGGGCGGTTTTTGTTCTTTTAAAATTAAATTCGCTTTAGAAGCGAAAAAACTAACTGTATTGGGTATAGATTTTATATTCTTGATATGATATACTGTTGATAAACACATAGGAGGGATATAATGGACAAAACAGTTATAAATTTTCGTTTATCGGATTTAAGAAAAGCAAAGCATATAACACAGGGGGAGCTTGCTGAATTTGTCGGCACTTCCTTTCAGACAATAAGTAAGTGGGAAAACGGTATAACTATGCCTGATATAACTGTACTTCCCGTACTCGCAGCTTTCTTTGAGGTTTCTATTGATGAGCTGTTAGGAATAAAACCTTTGAAGGGCGATGTCTATTCCTCTGAAGAAACCGACTCTGAAAAGTTTTGGGATAATCATTTTGAATATATTATGCGTTCAAGGAATGAAAGCTGGAATAATGATTACCTTGGTTTTCTCATTCGTGAGGTATGGAAAATTGATAATCCTGTCAACGTACTTGATTGTGGGTGTGGATATGCACATTTCGCTCCGATGTTGATGAAATACTTACCCGAAGGCAGTAGCTATACGGGCATAGATTTCTCATCGTCCTTAACTGAACAGGCTGAAAAATTGCTTGAAAAATATAATATTAACGGGAGGATTTTAAAAGGCGATTTTCTTGAAAGTAATTTCATAGATAAATTCGATATTGTAATGTGCCAGTCTGTACTCCGTCATATCGGTGATTCCAAAGCATTCATAAGCAAGATGATAAATGCGGCGATTGACGGTGGTCTTGTTATATGTATTGATACCAACCGTGAAATTGAGTGCTGTGGTTTGTATATTGACGGTATGGATTACGGAGATTTATGTGACCATAGTGGAGCAATAAAGCATTGGAAAGCTGAACTTGAAAATTCTAAAAGAGATTATGCTGCCGCTATGAGAAATGCCTATGTTATGCGTGGGCTTGGCTTATCAGATATTGATATTCGTATGAGCGATAAGGTTTCTTTTGTTTGTCCGGAACAGAGTGATTATGATACCAAAATCAACGATTTTATTGATTCTAAAAGTTTATGGTATTCAGATGTTGAGGAAGCTGTTGAAAGGCTCATCAATCACGGTATGACAAGAAATGAAGCAGAATCGTATGTTGGTAAAACAAACAAGATATGCAATTACCTTGAAAATAACAAAAGCGAAGTTGCTTTTACACGTTTCAAAGGTAAGACAATAACTTTTGGTTGGAAAAGGAGAGCTTGAAATGGATAATTACAGCTTATCGGTTGGTGTTATAGTGATAAAGGATTCAAAGGTTTTGCTTGTAAAGCATAACTATGGCAGTGCTAATGGCAAGTATCTGAATCCGGGAGGATTTTTGAAAGACGGAGAGCTGCCTGAAGAAGCTGCAGTTCGTGAGGTCTTTGAAGAAACAGGTGTAAAGATTTCGCCTGTGGGAATGATTGCTGTTCGCTGTCGTAGTAATGAGTGGTATATGGTTTTCAAGGCTGATTATGTCGAGGGCGAGCCTTGTGCAAATACAGAGGAGAATGATGAAGCTGTTTTTATGGATATAGATGAGGCTCTTTCAAATCCGCTGGTAACAGATACAGCTAAAACGCTTATTCAGACAGTGTTATGCGGTAAGGTGATACCTGCTGTTGATTGCCGTAAAAATCGGTGGATGTATTCGGTTGATAATATGACGTGCGTGTGAGCTTGCTCACGCAATACGACCGATAGGTCGTGATTGCATAGCAATTAAGTCATATTTCAAGGTTCGCTCAGCCGTCCAAATCTATGATTTGGAATACGGCGTGCGGTTCTTATAATCTCGCTTGACCAATTTCGCAACAAGTTGTTGCTTGACTTACTCTCACTTGTCGAATATAATGAGCTTACGAGGTGATGATATGACAACAGCAGATATAATCAAAGAACTCCGTCATAATGTCAATATGACGCAAGATGAAATGGCACAAGCACTTTTTGTTACAAGACAGGCGGTTTCACGCTGGGAGAACGGAGAGTGCAACCATAACCTTCTGAAGTCGAAGCAAGAAAAATATTTTCAATGCTACACCATATCGAAGCAAAGCCATTCAGATGAGATAAGTTTTCCGGATGAAGAATATCTGTTTTCTGTTTCAGCAGAGGAATCACAATCACTGAAGCATCAAGCAACATTCTATGTTGTTTTGGAACAGCATTTCTGTATGCTTCCTGCTGTTCAAAATCTTTAAGATTCCAATCTTTTAACAGCTGTTCCATATCGCTATCGGAAATACCCTTAGGAATTATTTCAAGTAAATTTGCTACGGTATCCTTGTCTTGAATTACTATGTAATGCCAATCTCTCATATGGTCGTTTGTTGGTGCTTTAAGCCCGGATGAAATTATCCTTTCGACAACTTCTTCGGGAATGGTTTCGTTTTCAAAATCACGAATAGTCCTTCTTTTTTCTATCACCTCATAGAAAACCATTTTAATTTCCTTTCTTCATCATGTTGATTTACAGTAACTTGTCAAATTTCCGATTTGTAGGGTGGATTGACCATCCTTATAATCCCATTATACTACGCATTTCCACTTTATGCAACCGATTTTCCTATCAAATTGCCATTGGGCTGACATCGTAAACCGCATAAAAAAGAGCCTTGCGGCTCGGGGGATATAGGAAAAGGAGCAGCCGTGCGTGGTTGCTCCTTTATTGTATTAAAGTGCGATGAATTGGAATTTGTCAATAAGCAATTTACTATAATTAATTTTCCTTTATTCGTCCAAGGTATTATAAACTACCCTTACACCTTGTACGACATCATTTTCAGCATAAAACACCACGGTGAACATTTGGCTATGCTCTATGAAAAATAGTTTTTGATTGCTGTCTTGAGTGCCGTAAATATACCTATATAAGCCCCTATCCTCAAAATTATTTATTTTTGACGGCTCTCCGTATTTCTTCAGCACATCAGCCTTTGTTGAAACATTTGGCGTTATACCCCCAATTGAGCAATCATCCGTTTCAAGAGCAATATCGTAAATAAACCCATCCTCTTCCTGTCCTTCTATAAAGTCACCGATTCCCGCTACAAACATTTCTTTTCCGTTAAAATAAAAATCAGCCAATCCTGTATCGTCAACATAATGCGTTTCACGCTTTTGGTATGTCCACGCATCATCCAAATCGCCAATTCTCTTTGGCAATTCAAAGGGCACCCCTTTTATAATGAAACTTTTCCGGACACGTTCTATATCAAATTCCGTTTCATCAGCGTTATTTGAATCGATGTCAGAACTTAAATTATTGTTTCCTGTTGGTCCTTTGGCACAGCCTGTCAAACTGCAAAGTAATGTCGCTGCAATCAACAACGCAACTGTCCGTTTTATTCTTTTGCCAACACAATTAATTATAGACATAAGCACACGACCTTTCAACGAAATGGAACTGAGTTATCTACCAACATATACATATTCCGATTATCTGGCAGATTAGCTACCTTTATAAATCTATTATACCACATATTCCCACTTTTTTCAACCACTTTTCCACTCAAATTCCCATCGGCATAGCCTCGTCAATATCCGCTTCACGCTTAGGCTTTGCAACCCCATAAAAACTTGAAGTAGGATTACAACAGTTTTTCTAATTCTATCAGTAACTTTTCCTTCATATCTTCTAATTCGGTCTTTGAAGGGCGGTTATTATCATTGTACATTTTTTCCATAGGATACCACCAAACAGGTCCTTTCCCATTGTTGCCATAGTTTTCTATATCTCCGCTTTTTCTTGGAAATAGGTGCCAGTGCAGATGTGTATCGCCATTGCCTAACAATTCATAGTTCATTTTTTCTGCTCCAAAAGCGTTTGAAACTGCTTCGGCGACTATGGACATTTCCTCTAAAAACTTGATCTTTTTCGAATGGTTTAATTGAAACAGTTCTGTTTTATGTTCTTTGCAAAGAAATAATGTGTAGCCCTTAAAATGCTGATTATCACCAATAACTACATAACCTGTTTGTAATTCTTTAACGAAGTATGGATTTGTACCATTGTTGATCATTTTAATTCTGTCGCATATAAAGCACATACTCTAAACCTCGCATTTCCTGTTTGTCCGGAATAATAACTACTTGTTCAAGACTATTATAGCATGATCCTTTATGTCTGTCTGCTTTATAAATGAAAAAAATTATAAAATCTTTTCCATATACCCACAGGTAAAAGGGAAAAAATCATATTTTTTGGTTCCTGTATGTGTAAATCCGAATTGCTCATACCAATTTTTTAATTTTTTGTTTTCCTCGACTATTCCGATGTTGATTTTTACGCAATTTATTTTTTTGGCAGTATTAAAGGCATGAAATAACAGCTCTTGACCGATTTTTCTGTGTCTGTATGTCGGAAGTACACATAAATTATTTAACTCACACTCATTATTACTCTGCAATAGCAATGAATAGTAGCCAACAATTTTCCCACTATCCCAAAAGGCATACATACGTCTATGCTCGCCGAATAAATGCCACTTTAATCTTTCTTCCGTCGTTGCGAATGCTGTGAATTTAGGTGCATTTTCAGCGGTAAAGCCAAACTCGCCAGCAACTGTGGCAAAGCTGACTCTGATTACATTTACACATTCGCAAATATCTTTTTCATTCACTTCCTCTATCATGGTAAGTACCTCCGAATTTCGATTTAGGAGCAGTGCGTTGGTTCTTAAATAAATTGTATCATATAAAACTTAGTAATTCAAGAAATATTTGCAAAAAGGCTCAACAATCACTTGATGATGTATGAGAAAGAATTTCAAGCGTTCACGCTCACTGCTCATCAAGCCTTTTAACAGCTTAAAATACACGGACAAACAAGCCGTGAATATTAAGCTCTCGTATTAGGCGGATATTATGGACGCACACTGTCTGAAAGAAAAATTTTTCACTGTTTTGCGAAGCAGTGCCGAACAGGCTGAAACAATGCTGTCAGAGTGGATACATATTGCCGAGATAAGTTCACTTGAAGATTTTCGGTATTGCGCTCGAACGCTGAAATCATGGTTTGACGGCATTATCAGTTCATTTGCTTACAGTTACACAAACGGCTTTACCGAAGGCTGCAACAACAAAGTCAAAGTTTTAAAGAGAAATGCTTACGGTTACAGAAATTTCAGAAGATTCCGTAACCGTATTCTACACATTTTTTCTCATCAAAAATTATCAGCGGATTCTTGATCCGAACCCGCTGACGCAATTTTTCTGTTTTTTCGTACCCCTACTATTGACAAAGAGCCATTAAAAATAAGACCTCCCTTTTCCATAAGAAATTGGGAGGTTTTTTGTTGTTATATTAGCGAAAAACTCAGCTTGAAGTAGCGGAGTTTTATTCAACCGATTTAGATGAAACTATCGTTTTAGTCGCCTCAATCTTCCTGTCCGCATACAGTGCGACATCCTTAATAGTCAACTTTTTCATTGCAGATATAAAGCTGTCCATAAGTCCCAAGTCGATTTTATCGTTCTTTTGCGGCAATCTGATATGCTTTTCTTTTACAACGTTCCAGCCGCCCAATTTATTTTTATACGAGTAAATCGGCAAATCTGTAACCTTGTTGATACACATAACCATAAATAAATACTGATTAGGAAGCAAGGTTGTCTTGTTATCTCTCCAGCGAATAGTGTAAGAGTCAGATAATACAGTAAAATCTCTTGACTGGTAGTACGCTCTGTAAATATCGCTGTTTGAAGGTATGGAAATTACATTGCTCAGAATAGTTGCGCCTTCTTTTGGTGCGTAATAATTCAAACCTTGATTTTGGAAACTTGAAGTCAGGCAAGGCAGTACGTATTCTTCTGTTGGTTGCTTTGGCAATTCCTTAGCCTTATACGGAAGCTTCTTTGTTTTAACTCGTTCAAATAAATTTCCGACTTTATATGTGCCCCAGTTTTCTTCGCTAAGCTCCCTAAACTTCTGAAGAGCGTCAAGCTCTTCATCCGACAATTCGTAATTGTCGAATCCGCTTACTTTTAAGTAAGCGGATAGCTCAGCTATCCGCTGAGCCTCCAGCTCAGCTATAAACGATTCCATAAAATCAAAGTCAATTTCGCCGTTACTTTGCGGTAATTGGATGGTTTTGGATTTTATCTTTTCCCATGAACACATATTTTCGTAACCGAATTCTCTGCTCAAATAATTAAGTGAAATCGAAAAGAATAATCCCTGATTGTGCGTCAGCGGTTTAAGCGGTTTTAAAGAAAAAACTCTCGCGTGGGTAACCATTTTATATTGAAATTGGCGATAAAACGCACAACCGAACATATCTATCGTAATAGTACCTTTTTCAAATATTTTGGCTGGAATATCACTTTTGCCTAATACACCATTGTCCGTTAATCCTGATGTAATTACATAGTTTCCCACACCATTTATGTGTTTTTTCTGTATGTCGTAATCACCATTTGAACTGGTAAAAAGCTTTTCAATCTTATACTCGCCCCACTCAACTTTGCTTAGCTTTTCATTGAGTGAGGCATTTATTTTCCCAGGCTTTCGTCCTCGTTATCCTGATTCTTTAACAAGGTTGATACTTCCCAAGCAAGATAGTCGCTTACAGTTTTCTTGAAATCTTCAAGAGTAGGCTTTGTATCGATAGGCGCTGTCTGATTCCAATCTGCACCGTTCGCAGGGTCAATGTGTCCCTCATAATACTCTTTTTCAGTGAAAATGTTGAGCTTTGCTTTTCCGAAACGCACCAAATCAACAACTTCCTGATAACGTTCCTTAGCTCTGTCTGTATCAAATAAATTTTTGCTTGCTTTTTTACGGTCAGAACGGGTATATCCGTCATTTGAGAAATCAATGAATTTAACAACATCGTCCTTCTGATGTGCTTCGCCCACACGGAAAACATATACATTAGTCTGCACGCTGGATTTACCGATAAATAAATCTATCGGCATTTTAATGCTAGCAAGCAAGGTGCTATGTTTCAGAATATTTTTGTTATAACTGCTTGCTTTTCCTGAGCCTGCTGAATTCTGAATAATAATAGCGGCATATCCTTTGCTCATCATTGAGAGAGCCTTTTCAACGAATATCATACCGTTGCCTTCTGCTGAATATGGAGGGTTAAGAATAAATGCGTCCGCAGGGAATTTTTCATCAGTTTTTTCAAATCCGTAGTTACCATCAAAGTTCAGAGAGTCTTTATTCAGAATGTTAGAGCTGCCATCGCCCATCATAATCATATTTAAGACCGCAAGCATATAAACATTCGAGAGGATTTCAAGACCGAGAAGCTGATTGGCTTTAATATTTGCTGATTTGATTGCTAACTGTTCAGGAGATTTAATGGTATTCTTAGCGTCAATAAGCATTTCATTCATAGCCGCAACGAGAAGACCTGCCGAACCGGTAGCAAAGTCCCATACATACGAGTCTTTGTTTACTCTTGCAAGTCTACATAAAAATGTTGCTACATATGACGGTGTGAGTACAACATCGTTGAGCTGATCCTGTGTGAAGCCGAGCCAAGAATACATTTCATTGAACAGTTTGCCTGTAAAATCGGTAGTTAAACCTATTTTATAGTAAATACCAAGGTCATCAACTATTTTCACAAATACTCTTTTTAACTGGCTTTCGCCGTCAGTTACCTTATTGATGTTATCAGTAGTCAATGTATTCTGCAATGTTCTTACGATTAAATCCTTTTTATCCTTTGGCAGTTTTTTAGCATCAAGGAAGGATTCAATTTTTCTAAGCATAATATCGCCATCTGTATTATTTCTTTCATTAGACGACTTCAAATCGGCTTTTGTAAGTGGGTATACATTATTATCAACATCGCCGAGCGTTGCCATAATAGAAGCGGCAACCAGATAAACACGGTCGTTTTCGCTGAGTCCTTTTTCGCTCTTGAAAATATCATTGTTAAGCTTTACAAGGCTTGTGGTAATTTCCTGTTCTCTGCGTTCTTTCAGCTTTTCAATCTCTTCGGGTGTAAGCTGTAACTGCTTAACCTTTTCTATAAAAGCGTTGAAATGGTCTTTCTTCAGAAATGAAAGGTCGGAAAAATCGTCAACCTTTTGACCGATACCGAAATTGTTTTTGGAAACATAATAAACGCCAATCTGAGGTATAACCTTTCCGCTTGTGTCTTTATGTCCGGTAACACCAATGGCAATAACATCGGTATAACTTGTGTAATGAAGTACGGCATTTGCATAATGGACTGCACCGTTAACAGCATAGGAATTTATATTAGCAAAATCAGGCTGGTTTTTAGCGTTTTTGTTGGCAACGTTACCCTCACTGTCTAATTTAACAAGCTTGTCCTCATAACCTTTATATTCAATAAGAATGGGATAATATTTCCCGTCATCAGCACGCAAAAGGAGCTTAGCATCAGGTCTGTTTCCTCCCTTGCCGCCGTTCTTTGAAAAATAATCATTAAGAGCTTGGTCTATCTCTGTATTCAGTGATTCCTGTTCGAGCTTATAATCTAATTCGTATGATTTAAGCCAGCTATTAGCCATATCTGCAATATTCGGCTCAATGGATTGTACTTTAGATTTAGCAGTCATTTTCTTTATCCTCCGACTATTTTTTCTTTTAATTCTTTAACACTTGCTGTTCTATCAACATTATCCAGTAGTAAAAATGCTAGTAACATCATTTGATACAACTCATCGTACCATTTTTCAAGCCTTGCTTTCGTCATTTTTGCAACATGCTCTTTATACTTAGCAATGTCCTTTTTGCTACGATTGTTGTGACGAACATTCAAATTGTTAAGCATAAAGAAAATATCTTCCGAAAGCTGTTTATTTAGAGCTTGAAGTTCTTTCCGTTTAGGCTCCAGTTCTGAACCAAGTGAAATCAAAATCTTCTTTTTGAGTTCAATCTCTCCTTGCAACGATCTATGGTTATATCGAATAATATCTATTGCCAAATCTTGTTCAATTATTTCGACAACTGCTGTAACTTCAGGCTTATCTTCAATTATCAAAATTCGTTCATTTTCAATATATGCTTTGTGATTATATTTTTCCAAATTGTCGAGCATAACATCTCTTAAATGGAAAAAGTTATTATTCCATCCGTTTTGTGAATCTTTATCCATTATATCGCGATACGCTAAATTCCAAAAATTATATGTTAGCTCAATTAGTGTCATAAATGCATCGGTATCACCGTTCTTGGCATCTTTTTTAATTTCATTATAATTAACTGTTTCAAGAAAATCAACGACATTTACAAAATGACCTCTATAACTCCAGTCTCTAAAACAACACTTATCAATGAATTCAAATAAAGTTAGGTCATAGGGCGGAGAATAAGTGCTCTTTTCTTTAGCAGACATTGAAACAATCCTATCAACTTCATTAGATATATTAATTGACGCAGATGCTATATCAAAAATGCTTTTTCTCATTTTATCACCTTCTTGATTTTTATCGAAAACGTCAAATTACGTATCGATAATTCCAAAGTGTTATTGATACTTTAGGATTTTCAAGTACAATAATCTGCTTTTAATTATACCACGAACCTTGTCAAATAGCAACAGCGGCAGACCATATCTTGTAGAGGTTTCAAGGCTTGTAAACGAAATCGAAAACGGGAACGCTTATGACATTTCAGATTGCAAATATGTAACGGGCGTAAGCGAGTACGCCGAGGGCTTTTACAATTCCAACAGCGACTACGTTATCAGAGAGATAAACGGCGAGTTGTACCGTTTTGATTATACCGCTGACGGAAGCGTTGATAAGGCGGAAACAATAATTGTTGTCAACGTAATCCTTAGCATAATGTCTGTGGTAATCATTGCGGTTATGGTTTACATAAGGGCAAAAATTCTCGCTCCGTTTGAGAAGCTCTCTGATATTCCTTATGAGCTTTCAAAGGGTAATCTTACTGCACCTGTAAAGGAAGCGAAAAACAGGTTTTTCGGGCGATTTGTCTGGGGTGTGGATATGCTCCGGGAGAATATGGAGCAGCAGAAAGAGCGTGAATTAAATCTGCAAAGGGAGAAGAAAATGCTTTTGCTGTCCTTGTCGCACGACATAAAAACTCCCTTGTCGGCTATAAAGCTGTATTCAAAAGCACTCTCAAAGGGGCTGTATACCGATAAGGAAAAACAGCTTGAAATTGCCGAAAACATCAATGCCAAAGCTGATGAAATAGAGGGATATGTTGCTGAAATCATCACTGCTTCAAGAGAGGACTTTTTAAGTCTTGATGTGAATATGGGCGAATTTTATCTGTCGGAGCTTGTAACAAAAATCAAGCTTTACTATACCGAAAAATTGTCGCTCATAAAGACTGATTTTTTCGTCGGAGAATATGGTGATTGCCTTATAAGCGGAGATTTTGACCGAAGTGTCGAGGTGGTTCAGAATATAATGGAGAACGCAATAAAATACGGCGACGGCAAGGAAATTTCAATCAGCTTTTCCGAAGAGGAGGGCTGTATTCTTATTGCTGTGAAGAATAGCGGCTGTACGCTTCCCGATACGGATCTGCCGCACATCTTTGAAAGCTTTTGGAGAGGTGCAAACGCAGAAAACCTGAAGGGAAGCGGACTTGGGCTTTACATCTGCCGACAGCTAATGCACAAGATGAACGGCGAGGTATTCGCACAGATAAATGACGGAGATATATGCGTAACGGCGGTGTTCGGGAAAACATCTTGCGATAGGTGGGTTTGAAGAAGCTGTAAAGGACAATGTTTTCGGCAACAGTAAGGGGAATGCTTGGAAAGCATATTGCAGGGATAAATTCACTTGAAGATTTCCGGTATTACATCCGAACGCAGAAATCGTGGTTTGACGGCATTATCAGTTCATTTGCTACAGTTACATCTATGGCTTCACCGAAGGCTGTAACAACAAGGTTAAAGATTTAAAGAGAAATGCCTACGGCTACAGAAATTTCAATAGATTTCTTCACTGTATTATCTGCGTTTTTTTATTTTTCGTACCTCAACTGTTGAAAAAGAGCATGGGAACGCCATAAGCGGTTTGTGGGGATTGCGAAGCCTAAGCAGGAGGCGGATGTTGACAAGGTTGTGCCGATTGGAATTTGAGTGGAAAAGTGGTTGAAAAAAGTGGAAATGCGTGGTATAATGAGTTGAAGAGTGAGGGTAATCTGCCGTATAAATTCGGAATTTGTATAGTGGAACGGAAAGTGAGTAAAATATGACCGGAAAATTTAACAACAGTTCAAACATAGTTTTTAACTCATATTGTTTTATTATATTCCCTTTGATATTAATTGGCGGAGCAATAATCGTTGCGAAAAACGGACTTAATATAGCCATAGGAGTATTTCTGGTGGTGATTTTGGTACTCGTATCAATTTTGCTGTTATCTCTGCTTAAAAAATGTGAATTTTCAGCCGACGATGAAAAGATCGTTTTTCGTGTGGTGTTTCCGTTCCTTAAGTATACATATTACTTTTCGGAAATCAAATCGGCTTCTACACAGGTAGGTTTCTCTCACGGTCGATACGGTGCCTCCGCCCGTGTGGAACTTGTTATTACACTATCTGATGGGGAGTGTATCACATTCTATGATGAAGATGTTCCCGATGAAGCGTTAAGTAGCCCTGAAAATCACAAGATGTTTCAAGACACTCATCAGTTTACGGCATTATGTCGATACATAAATGAAAGAGCAGGCGAATAATTTTCCGTTTATCAGGCAATTAATTAAACGAAAGGGTGTTTATTATATTCAGCAAAATCAAGCGAGGGTTTGACAGGGAAGGTAAAAGGGCGGTTGCGCTGTTGTCAACGGCGATACTGCTTTGTGGTTTCACAGGATGTGCCGGTAATGAAGCGGGTAGTGCTAATTCCGATAGTGCTACAAGCGCGTTGCTAAGTACACCTGGTGTAGAATCGAAAGATTCACAAGGTTACTCCGATAACATCAATTCATCCGACGCACAAAACGAACAAAGCGACGTTCAATCGGATTTTGATTTTGATGAGGCTGTGAAAAACATTACGCTGTTTGGGAGTAAAATATCTTTGCCGTGCACGATAGAGGATTTCGGGGAGGATTATTCATTACTTGAAACAAATTTAACAACGTTTGGCGATATTTCATCATGTAGTATTTTATATCAGGGAAAAAGCATCGGAACGGTTTCTCTGATTGGGTACAAAAATGATGGCAATCTTAACGACAAGAAAATCGTTTCTTTGTCATTAGGATTTATTGCAAAAGATGTAGGTGCGAGCGATACGCTTAAAAATTCATTTTATGAGAGCCGCGGTTGGTACAATGGTTTGATTGAAGTTGATTTTGCCGGATTGTCATTTGAATCAACGAAAGTTGAAGTGGAAAGTTTATTTGGTAAACCGGATAATAGTGATGATGATTCTGCGGATTATAAGTTTTATTCCAATGACAAAAGCAACAGTGTCGAAGTAAGGTTTTATCAAGATAAGGTAAAACAAATCATCGTATATATGAATGGAGAAAATAATTACGAGCAACAACAGTGATGCTTTAATTTTCTTCAAAACAACTGAAAGGGTGTTTATTATATTTAGCAAAATCAAGCAAGGGTTTGACAGAAAAAGCAAAAGGGTGGTTGCGCTTATGCTCGCAGCATCAATGCTTTGTGGAATAGCAGGCTGCACTAAAGAACCATCGGATTCTCCTGCGGATATAAGTGACGCCTCGGTTGAACTATCCAACGATAATGACGAAATTGGTTTTGACATTGATAGAGTTAGAAAAAGTATTATCATTAAGGGGCAAACGATTGAAATTCCTGTTAAACTCGGCGAAATACCAGAGGGTTGGAGCTACAAGTTATATGACGAGAAGGACGTTTACCTTCGTGAAAATCAGTTCTTGGCAACAATGTATTACAACGGAAATGAAATGTATATAGCCGCTTTGGAAAACTACAACAAAAATAAACCTGAAGAAAGTATCATCTATAATTTAACAATATATGAAAGCGATTGTTCGATTGATGGATTAATGCCACAATTATCAACGAAACAAGATGTGATTGATAAATATGGGGAACCGCTCTCCGGAGTTGGTAATGAGCATTATTATTACTATGGTATAGTAAATGGCGAAAATAAAACCGGCGGTAGGCTTAATGATCATAGTATTGGCGTGAGGTTTACCGAAGATAATCTCATTAAATCGATCAGCATAACCTATGCCGATTTGAGTGTTAATTATTGATGAGAGAAAAATAATACAGCAAAAGAATTTTAGTGTGGACTTGGAAAAGGAACTTACGGATACATCTTCAGGATGGGGTCGATTGCTGTAAGGGATACATCGGACACTTTAAAAATCAAAACGGTTTGCAGATGGTTGATTTGATTCAGCCGCCTGCAAACCGTTGTTTTTTATAGGCAATACCGCACAATTAACGGCTATCCCTTTGTCGCACGCTTGCTTGCATATTTCCCGTCATCTTGCACAAATTTCGCTTGACAGGCGCAAGCCTGTCTGCACTCAATTTATACAATCTGACGAAAAATCTGACTGCACAATCGCACGACAATAATTATGTGGTATTGCCTTAAAAGCTGATAACGCAATTATTATCAAGCGGTATGCCTTTGAGAAGGTGTGCCGCTTTTCTGCACTGTGAATATTACTAAACCGTTATTGCTTTTTTGTTGAATATGTCAATTGCGGATATAACCGAATGCTGATATACTTATAATAGACAAGGTAACTAGACTTTGTCAAATTATCGAAGTGTGAACAAAATTTATTTTGCACAATATTGCAGGAGGTACCGCTATGAAAATTCTCAGAACAGTCGTTTCAGCAATAGTTGCCGCCGCAGGAGTATGGCTTTGCGTGGCACAGGACACTACGCTCGACAGACCCGATTTCTATATTTATTCGGTCTGCTCATCGCTACTTATTACATTGGCTGTCGCTTTCGGCATTTTTACATTTATAAAGCACAGCTTCGGACGGTTTATCGGCGTTACTGTTGCCGTGAATGCCGCTGTTTGCATATTCCACGCATATAAGTACCCGTACAACGTAATGAATGTCGGCGGTTTTGCGTCGCATATGGAATGGTTCGCTTCGGCTCTGCCGTTCAATCTTCTTATTGCCGCAGGGGCGAGTGCAGTGTGCATACTTGGATACAAGCTCATCAACACTAAGCAAAGTAAAACGACGGTGTAAGTAAATATATTCCGACAGCCGCAGATTTGCGGCTGTTATTTTTTGCAAAACAATTTAATGAAAAAGCAGAAAAAACTGTAAGCCAAAACGTGTGAAATATTTCATATTTTTTGTATAAAGTTACAAAAAACTCTGTATTAAAGACGAAAATTAGGTATTATTGTTGACTTTATGGATGAAATAATGTAAAATTACTAAATAAGGATTAAAGCGAAGGAGAGAACTCTGTGGAGAACGTATTTTTTGCACGTCAACCGATACTGGATGTGAATAATAATACATACGGCTATGAACTGCTTTACAGAAATCAGCCCGGAGTAAACGCATATACAGGAAACAACGGAGATGTAAGCACAGCAGATGTAATCAACAACGCATTTTTTGTCGATAATATAACAAGCGTTCTAGGCGGAAAAAAAGCATTCGTTAATTTTACGGGCAACCTCATAAAAAGAGGAGTGCCGAAGATGATCTCAAGCGATATACTCGTAGTCGAACTGCTTGAGAGCGTAATGGCAGACGCAGAAATAATAAGGCGCTGTATAGAGCTTAAGAAGCTGGGATATATAATCGCTCTTGACGATTATGAATACGGCGAGAATACAAAGGCTCTGTTTGAGCTTGCCGATATAATAAAGCTCGACTTCCACACCTCCCGTGAGGCAGTGGAACGCACAGCGGAAAAGTGTATAACATATAATAAGATAATGCTTGCCGAAAAGGTGGAAACTCAGCTTGAGGTGGAATATGCCAAAAGGCTCGGCTGTACATATATGCAGGGCTATTTCTTTGCAAAGCCCCTGCTTATGACGCACAGGACAAATACGCCTATGGCAAAGACGTTCCTTCATATACTCGGTCTTGTATATTCGCCCGAGCCTGACTATGAAGAAATAGCGGCAGTCATTTCGACGGACGTTGTGCTGACGATAAGACTGCTGAGGCTTATAAACGTAATGTACGGCAGTACCGGGAACAAGATCTCGACCATTCATCAGGCGCTTGTTCTGCTCGGCTTTGAAAAGCTGAAGGAATGGATATATCTTGTAGGTCTGCAAAGGTTGCAGAAGGATACGCCCGATGAGCTTATAAGGCTTGCACTGTTCAGGGCGAAATTCTGCGAGAGCATCTCAAAGGTAATGCCGGGACAGTTTATACACAGAAAAGAAATGTATCTTATGGGACTTATGTCGGTAGTGGCAGGCACGACCGATGAACGTGATATAGGAAACGTTATGAAGGAACTTCCGGTAACGGACGAAATAAAGAACGGTCTGCTGGGAGCGGACGGACTTTTCGGAGATGTGTTCAGACTGGTAGTCGATTACGAACACGCAAACTGGGACAAAGTGGAGGAGTTTGTCAAAAAATACAACGTTGATGCACAACAGCTTGCAAACGAATATGTACAGTGCGTCAGATTTATGCAACAATTTTATATAGGGTGAAACGCAGATTATCTATTATTACAATACAAAAACTTTTCTATAACGGAGTGATAATATGGCTGAAAATAAATGCGCCGCAAGACTTGAGCCTTCGAGCAGGGATATGAGCGAGCTTAAAAACCGCTTCAAGCCGGGATATGATTGGGAAACGATATGCTCTACAATGCTCGAACATCTTATGTGCGGAGTTGCTATATATGAGCTTTGCCCCGACAGAGTAAGGTCGCTTTATTTCAACGAGAAATATTACGAGATGGTGGGTTACACAAAAGAGCAGTATGAACAGTACGCAGACAGCGTTACCTCGTCGCTTTACGGAGATTCGGCTGAGATGATCTTTGAAAAAGCCGGGCGTTCGGTAAAGACCGGAGAAACATTCTATGCCGAATGCAAAGGCAGACGCTATGACGGCAGTGATATATGGGTGCTTGTCAAGGCAAAGCTGGTTGATTTTATAGAAAGCGAACACCCTGTATTTCTTGCAATAGTGCAGGATATGACACACAGGAAACTGGCAGAATATGAAAATGCGGTAAATCTTGAGCGTTACCGTATACTTGAGGCGACATCGAATGCGGTCACATTTGAATATGATATTCCCGATGATATAATGACGTTTTCGTACGGCGGAGGTAGGGCGGATTCGGCAAACCGCTCCATAAGCAACTATGCGGAGGTTTCAAAACGCACAAAGATCGTATATCCGGATGATGCCACAAAGTTCTATGCGGCGCTGAAAAAGGCAAGCAAAAAGCCTGTAAGTTGTCTGACGCTCGACTACAGATCCACGATAATAGATCAGAACAGCTACCGCTGGGTAAGGACGTGTTATTCAAGCGTAGCGGACGCCGGCGGAAAGGTAATAAAGGTCCTCGGAAGAACACAGGATATAGACGATGAAAAGCGTGAGCAGCAGAGAATGACGCAGCTGGTCGAGCTTGACAGCACAACGGGACTTCTGAACAAGCTGGCGACAACAAACCACATTCAGCGGCTCATCAGCGAAAAGACGAACGCAAAGAGCTTTTTCGCTATGCTTGATATAGACGATTTCAAGGCGTTCAACGATACCTACGGGCACAGCTTCGGTGACGAGGTGCTGAGAACGGTAGGAAAACTGCTTTCGAGAAAGTTTCCGAATGCGGTTGTCGGAAGGTTCGGCGGAGATGAATTTATCGTGTTCACCAGAGGCACGAGTGAATCTACCGTTGTGGACGAGTTCGAAGATTTCCTTGAGGTGTCGGGAAAGGCTGAGATAGGCGGCAAGAGGTATACGATAAAGTGCAGTGTAGGCATAGCGTGGAGTGAATCGTGCGATGTTGACTATGCGCAGTATTTCGACGAGGCGGACGAACAGCTTTACAGGGCTAAAAAGGAAGGAAAACACCGCATCTGCCGCAAGAAAATCGTTTAAAATTACCGAAAACTTTGAAAAACGGCTTGTTTACGGCAAAATGACGTAATTTTGCTTGACAACGGGCATAATATGTGATATACTTACTTAAAGTAGAATATGGTAGGCTAAAGACTGAGTTCATCTCGGTCTTTAGCTTATATATAGGGCTTTTTACGGCTCTTGTCTGAAAGGAGGCTTTCAAAGTGCCGAAGGAAAAAGGCGGCAAGAAGAATCAGGCGGAAACGGTCGAGAGAATTACCGAGCAGAAGGTTCTGCCGATAATCGAGAGATACGGCTATGAGCTGTGGGACGTTATCTTTGAAAAAGAGGGTGCCATGTGGTATCTGAAGGTGCTTTTCGACAAAGCGGACGGAGGAATAGACGACGCTGAATGCGAGGAAATAACAGAACCGCTGAACAAGGCTGTCGATACGCTGTCGTGCATTGACCTTGTGGACGTTTTCGAGGTAGGCTCGCCGGGGCTTGACAGACAGCTCAGAAAGCCTTTCCACTTTGTGAAGATGAAGGGCGAAAAGATAAAGGTGACCGTGCGTGACGAAAACGGAAAGACGGCGTATTATTCGGGTGTTCTCGGAGATTACGATGAAAATTCGGGCGAATTCACTGTACAGACAGAAGACGGCGAAATGAAGTTCAATGCCGCTAAGTGCAGAAGAATTGCCCTTGACGCATAAAAAATAATTAACGGAGGAATTATTAAAAATGGCTAACAGCAACACAACGGAGCTTTTTGAGGCTCTGACATTGCTTGCAAAGGAGAAGGGGATTGACCCCGCTGTGCTGATAGAGAAGATACAGACAGCACTTGTTATCGCTATCAAGAAGGAATACCCCAGAAGCGAGAATATCAAGTTTGATATTGATATTGCAAAGGGCAAGTTTGATGTGGCTATCCAGAAGGAAGTTGCCGCAGAGGTAGAGGACGATGCAAACCAGATCTCGATGGAGGAGGCAAAGACCCACACCCGCAGAAAGCTGGAATATGGCGATATTGTAGCGATAAAGCTGGATACACAGCATTTCGGCAGAATTGCCGCACAGACGGCAAAGCAGGTCATTAAGCAGGGCCTTAAGGAGATAGAACGTGAACAGCTCGTTGCTCAGTGGGGCGGTCTTCAGGACGAGGCGGTAACTGTTACCGTACTCAAGACAGAGCCGAGAACAGGCAACGCTACCGTAAACCTCAACGGAAATGAAGTACCGCTGTTCAGAAGCGAGCAGATACCCGGCGAGGTACTAAGGCCCGGCGATATGGTCAAGGTTTATGTTTCCGGTGTTTCCGCAACAGACCACAGACCTATGCTCAAGATCTCAAGAGTGAACAAGGAGCTTGTAAAGCGTCTGTTTGAGAGCGAAGTACCCGAAATATATGACGGAACAGTTGAGATAAAGGCTATCAGCCGTGAGGCAGGCTCACGCTCAAAGGTTGCGGTTATAAGCAACAACCCCGATGTTGATGCACTCGGTGCGTGCATAGGCCCCGGCAGACAGCGTATCAGCAAGGTATGTGCCGAGCTTGGCGGAGAGAAGATGGACGTTGTATTCTACAGCGAAAAGCCCGAGGAATTCATCGCACAGGCGCTCAAGCCCAGTGATGTTATCAGAGTAGAGATACCCGACCCCGAGGTAAAGGCTTGTACGGCTATCGTTCCCGACAACCAGCTTTCACTTGCTATAGGCAACAAGGGTCAGAATGCGAAACTCGCCGCAAAGCTCACAGGCTTCAAGATAGACATACGCCCCGAAAGCGGCTTCTATGAAGGAATAGAGAGCAAGCAGGAAAAGGCTGAGGAAGAAGCTCAGGCTGAGGAATAAAAACCCTTTACGAAAGGATGGATCGCTTTGGCAGTTAAAAAGATACCGATGAGAAAATGTGCGGGCTGTGATGAAATGAAAGAGAAAAAACAGCTTGTAAGAGTTGTCCGTACTCCCGAGGGAGAGTTTGTACTCGACTTCACGGGTAAGAAATCCGGACGGGGAGTGTATGTCTGCAAGAGCCGCAGCTGTCTTGAGGCGGCACAGAAAAAACATGGGCTTGAACGCTCTCTGAAATGTGCGGTACCGCAGGAGATATATCTTGAACTGCTGAAAAGCATCGGAGAAAGCGACGGTGAGTAACGGCAATGAATTTTTTAAGTACGCTCGGTCTTTGCAGAAAGTCCGGACGTCTGATACACGGGTTCGATCCTGTTTGCGAGGAGCTTAAAAACCCGAAATCGAAAATTGCGGGAGTTATTCTCGCAAGCGACGTATCGGAGAAAACACAGAAGGAAATGCGTTTTTTCTGCGATAAATACAGTGCCCTGCTGTCGCAGTGCGATTGTACGATGGACGAAATCAAGTCGGTCCTCGGAAAACGCACGGGAGTGCTTGCCGTTCTCGATGAAGGCTTATACGCAAGCCTTACAGGCGAGCATAAAGGGAAATAAGCGGTACACCCGATTTATATATACAATACTAAATCTGACATAAAAAAGGGGATCAGTGAATGGATAAAAAATATCGTGTAAACGAGTTGGCTAAGGATCTTAATATTCCTGTAAGTGAAATTACGGATGTGGTACAGGAGTATTTCGGAGTACAGAAGAAATCGCAGGCTTCGCTTTCTGAGGATGAGCTGTCTGTTGTTCTCGAAAAGTATTCTCAGAGCAATCAGGTGAAGAATTTCAATTCATATTTTGCTTCGGCAAGCAAGCCCAAGACGGAGAAGAAGGAAGAAAAGCCGGCAGAAAAGCCTGCAAAGAAGGCTGAGAAGAAGACCGAGCCCAATAAGGAAGCCGACAAGGCGGAAAAGGTACAGGCAAAGTCCGAAACAAAAACAGAGGCTAAGCCCGAAGCAAAGCCTGAAATAAAGACAGAAACAAAGTCTGAAGCTAAGCCCGAGATAAAGGCAGAATCAAAGCCCGAAGGAAAGAGCGACAAGCCTTCAGACAGAAAGCCTATGGGCGACCGTAGCGACAGAAAGCCTTACGGTGACAGACAGCAGGGCGACAGAAAGTCCTACGGCGACAGACAGCAGGGCGACAGAAAGCCCTACGGCGACAGACAGCAGGGCGACAGAAAGCCCTACAGCGACAGAAGAAACGATACCAGAAATGACCGCAGGGATAATAAGCCTGCACAGCAGACAGCTCCGGCACAGCCTGTTATCGACCTTGCAAATATCAAGACAAACGCACCTCCCACAAAGCACGTCAAGGGTGAGGCTGTACAGAGAGGCGAGCAGGTCACAAAGCACGTTGACACAAGGGGCAGTTATGTAAACCTTGATAAGTACAACGAGAAGTATGAAACCATAGCTTCGACCGAGAGCGGCAACAGACGTCAGAATGACGCTTATACAAAGAAGCAGAAGATAAGCCAGAAGTCGCAGAAGGGCAAGCAGCAGTTCAGCAAGAAGAAGGAAACCGAGGCTCAGAAGCTGAAGCGTCTTGAGCTTGAAAAGGCAAGAAAGAAACAGCTCGAGATACAGGTTCCCGATGAGATAGTCGTATCTGAACTTGCGTCACGTCTTAAGGTCACAGCCGCAGACGTTATAAAGAAGCTGTTCAGTCTGGGCGTAATGGTTACTATCAACCAGTCGGTCGATTATGATACGGCTTGTATCGTAGCGGAAGAATTCGGTGCAAAGGTTACCAAGGAAGTTGTAGTTTCCATCGAAGAACGTCTGTTTGAAGAGGTAGAGGATACAGAGGAGAACTTACAGCCCCGTTCACCAGTTGTTGTTGTTATGGGACACGTTGATCACGGTAAGACATCGCTCCTCGACAGAATCAGACACGCTAACGTTACGTCCGGCGAAGCAGGCGGTATCACACAGCATATCGGTGCTTACAGGGTAAAGGCAGGCGGCAGGGATATTACATTCCTTGACACTCCCGGACACGAGGCGTTCACAGCTATGCGTGCAAGAGGTGCGCTGGCTACGGATATAGCGATACTCGTTGTTGCCGCAGACGACGGCATTATGCCTCAGACGGTAGAAGCGATAAATCACGCAAAGGCTGCAAACCTTTCGATAATAGTTGCGATAAACAAGATGGATAAGCCTACGGCAAATCCCGACAAGGTAAAGCAGGAGCTTACCGAGCATGGTCTTGTATGCGAAGAATGGGGCGGCGATGTAATCTGCGTTCCCGTATCGGCAAAGACAGGCGAGGGTATTGACGAGCTTCTCGAAATGGTAAACCTCACGGCAGATGTCCTTGAACTTAAGGCTAACCCCGACAGACTTGCAAAGGGCGTTGTTATCGAGGCAAGAATCGACAAGGGCAGAGGTCCTATCGCTACTGTTCTTGTACAGTCGGGTACTCTCCATACAGGCGATACCATAATCGCAGGTACTGCTGTAGGCCGTGTGCGTGTAATGCGTGACGACAAGGGCAAAGCGGTAAAGGAAGCAGGTCCTTCTGTTCCCGTTGAGATAATGGGTCTTGCGGAAGTACCGAGCGCAGGCGACGATTTTGCGGCTGTTGAAGATGAAAAGCTTGCAAGAGAGCTTGTTGAAAAGAGAAAGTTTGACGCTAAGGAAGAACAGTTCAAGCTCTATAAGAAGGTCAGCCTTGATAATCTGTTCTCACAGATTGAAGAAGGCTCGATGAAGAAGCTCCCCATCATAGTAAAGGCAGACGTACAGGGTTCTGTAGAAGCTGTTTCACAGTCACTGTCAAAGCTGTCAAACGAGGAAGTAAAGGTAGAAGTAATTCACGGTGCGGTAGGTGCCGTAACAGAAAGCGACGTTATGCTTGCAAAGGCATCGGGCGCTATCATAGTAGGCTTTAACGTAAGACCTAACCCTGCGGCTGCAGACAACGCAAAGCGTGACGGTGTCGATATAAGACTCTACAGAGTAATATATGACGCAATAGAAGAAATCGAAACAGCCATGAAGGGTATGCTTGCACCCAAGTACAGAGAAGTTGATACAGGACGTGTTGAGGTAAGACAGGTAATGAAGCTGTCGAGCGTCGGCGTGGTAGCAGGCTCTTATGTACTTGACGGTAAGGTGCAGAGAAACGGCGAGGTAAGAGTTGTCCGTGACGGCATAATCGTTGCTGTTGACAAGATAGCAGGCTTACGTCGTTTCAAGGACGATGTGAAGGAAGTAGCCGCAGGCTACGAGTGCGGTATCACGCTTGAAAAGTTCACCGACATAAAGGACGGCGATATATTCGAGGCGTTTGTTACCGAGGAGTACAGAGATTAATGGCAAATTTCAATACAGCAAGACTTGCGGAGGATATAAAACGTGAGATCTCCACAGCTATGCGTGATATAAAGGACGGCGCTGTAGTAAAGGCGATGGTCGGTGTGTCACGCTGTGAGCTGACAAGCGATCTGTCCTACTGCAAGGTTTATATCACAACGCTTGAGGGCGGCGACACCACGAAAAATGTCGCCGAGCATCTCAAGAAGGCAGAGGGCTTCTTTAAAAGAAGAATCAACGAGCGTGTGAAGATGCGCAAGCTGCCTCAGCTGATATTCGTGCCGGATAATTCGATGGATTATTACGAGCATATCAGCGAGGTGATAAGCAAACTGCCGAAACCTGCCGAACCCGATGATAACGGCGATGACGAAAGGTAAACAATAATGATAACAGACGTTAAAAAAGCGGCAGAGCTACTGAAAAGCAACGATGATTTTCTGATACTGTCACACGCCAACCCCGACGGAGATACACTGGGCTGTGCTTACGGCCTTTGCGGTATGCTTCAGAAGATGGGTAAACGGGCAAAGGTTATGTGTGCGGATGAGATAGCGCCCCGTATGGAGTTCCTGCGTGATACGGTGATACAGCAGAACTTTGAGGAAAAGACCATAGTGAGCGTTGACGTTGCCGACAGGAAACTGCTCGGCGACCTTGACGCAGTATACGGCGACAGGATATTTCTTGCGATAGACCACCACGAGAGCAGACAGGAGTTTGCGAAATATACTCTTGTTGATCCCGATGCGGCTGCGGCTTGCGAACTTATTTTTCAGATAGCGGAGGAAATGAACGCACAGCTTGACGGTGAGATTGCGTCCTGCCTTTATACAGGGCTTGCAACCGACACGGGCTGCTTCAAGTATTCAAACACGACAAGCAGAACGCATATAATAGCCGCTAAGCTGATGGCTTATGAGTTTGATGTTTCCGGCATCAATTACAAGCTGTTTGATATGAAGTCAAAGGGCAGGCTGGAGCTTGAACAGGCGATAATGCAGGGAATGGAATTCTTCTGTGACGACAGGGTAGCGGTAGTATGGCTGACAACGGAGCTTATGGATCGCTTTAATGGCAGAGTTGACAGCGAGGACTTCAACGGTCTTGCAAGCCTTCCCCGTCAGGTAGAGGGCGTAATTATCGGCGCTACCGTAAAGCAGAAGGGTCCTGCTACGTTCAAGATCTCGGTCAGAACGGCAGAACCGATAAACGCAGGAAGCGTGTGTGCCCTGTTCGGCGGCGGCGGTCACGCCAGAGCCGCAGGCTGTACCATAGAGGGCAGTATAGAGTTTGTGAAAGCAAAGCTGCTGCCTGTATTTGAAAAGGCGCTGAAAGCAAATGAATGAAATAAACGGCGTAATCTGCATCAATAAGCCGCAGGATTTCACCTCGTTTGATGTTGTGGCGATAATGCGAAGGGCGGCAGGAACGAGAAAAATCGGTCACGGCGGTACGCTCGACCCTATGGCGACAGGCGTTTTGCCGATATATATCGGCAGAGCGGCAAAGACAGCCGACATGAATCCTGTCAGCGACAAGAGATACCGTGCGACCTTCAGGCTCGGTGTGACTACCGATACCGAGGACGTATGGGGCAAGGTGCTGACAAAGAGCGAAAAGCTCGTTACACTTGCGGAAATTACCGATGCGGTAAAGACTATGCAGGGCGATATAATGCAGATACCGCCGATGTATTCTGCGGTGAAGATAAACGGCAAACGGCTTTATGACCTTGCAAGGCAGGGCATTGAGGTTGAACGTGCCGCTCGTCCGGTCACGGTATATTCGATAGAGCTGTCAGACTTCGACGAGGAAAAGCGTACAGGTACGCTTGATATTTATTGCTCAAAAGGAACCTATATCCGCACAATCATAAGTGATATAGGAAAAAAGCTCGGCACAGGAGCGATAATGACCTCGCTTTGCCGCACGATGGCGGCAGGCTTTACGCTTTCGGACTGCCACGATATTGAAACGCTTCGTAATATGCCGCCTGAGGATACCGCAAGGCTGGTACTGCCGACAGAGCGTGTTTTCTCGTGCTATGACGAGATAATTCTGGACGGTACACAAAAGAAGCTGTTCATGAACGGCATGATACTTGACTGCGGAAGAATGGATATTTCATATCCGGAAGGCACCTGCCTGCGTCTTAAGCACGAAGGCGATTTTTTAGGCGTGGCAAGGGTGAACGAGGAGAACGGGCTTAAAAGCGTATACCTTAATATATTATCTTGATTTTCCCATTTAATGCGGGACACGGAGGTTTATTCTTGATTGACATTACCGAAAATATAATACCCATCCCGCCGACAGCAACGGCACTCGGCTTTTTTGACGGCTTGCATTTAGGTCATATGAAGGTCGTGGAGGAATGCTTCAGACACGGCGGGCTTTGCCCTGCAATGTTCACGTTTCACAGCGACACGGCATTGCCTAAAAGGGAAAGGATAGAGAACCTGCTCACAAACGATATGAAGCTGGAGAAGCTCGCAGAAGCCGGAGTACAATATATTTATTCTCCCGATTTCAATTCGGTGTGCGACTACACGGCAAGGGATTTCATCGAAAAGGTTCTCGTGAAGATAATGAACGCAAAGGTCGTTGTGTGCGGATTTGATTTCAGGCTCGGAGCAGGCGGAGGAAGCGATGCCGAAGAGCTTAAATGTATATGCCGTGAGTACGGCATAAAGGTCGTTATAATACCGCCGTTCAGTCTGGACGGATGTGTGGTACATTCAACGGCCATCAAAAATCTGATAAAATCGGGTGAAATAGCAAAGGCAAACAAACTGCTCGGATATGATTTTTCGATAGAGGGCAGAGTAATAGAGGGCAACCGCATAGGCAGAACCATAGGAAGCCCGACCATAAACCAGCGTTTCCCCGAAAACATAGTTATGCCGCGTTTCGGAGTATATAAGAGCGTGACATATCTTGACGGCAGTGTTATGCCGTCTGTTACAAACATAGGCGTAAAGCCTACTGTTGACTATAAGGACAGTCCTCTTGCGGAAACGCATATAATGGATTTTGACGGTGATCTTTACGGCAGGACACTGCGTGTTTCACTGCTTGATTTTATACGTCCCGAAAGACGTTTTGACAGCGTAGGCGAGCTTAAAGCTCAGCTTGACAAAGATAAAATCACCGCCAAGCAATAAATACACCGTTTTGTCACACAGGATTGTCACACAGGTTTCACCTGTGCAGGATAGAATATAGCAGATGTGCGCAGAGGGGTACGGCTATGTACCGATGTTCTGCCGGATACTTCGTTTTAAGGAGCAAAAAATGATAGAAGTAAAGAATCTGACTAAGCGTTACGGCTCTAAAACAGCAGTCAGCAATGTTTCCTTTACCGCAGAAGAAAGCGAGATACTTGGTTTTCTCGGTCCTAACGGTGCAGGAAAATCAACTACAATGAATATCCTTACGGGTTATCTTTCCTCAACGGAGGGCGAAGCAAAGATAAACGGTATAGATATTCTTGAAGAGCCTGTAAAAGCTAAGCAAATGATAGGTTATCTTCCCGAACAGCCTCCGTTATATCTTGATATGACGGTAATGGAATACCTTAAGTTCGTATACGGGCTGAAAAAGTGCAAGCTGCCGATCAACTCGCATTTAAAGGAGATATGCAACCTTGTAAAGATAACCGATGTCAAGGATCGTGTTATCAAGAATCTTTCAAAGGGTTACAAACAGCGTGTGGGTCTTGCACAGGCACTTGTGGGAAATCCGCCGGTACTTATTCTTGACGAGCCTACGGTCGGACTTGACCCCAAGCAGATAATCGAGATAAGAGCGCTTATAAAGAAGCTCGGCAAGAACCATACGGTAATACTTTCAAGCCACATACTCCCTGAGATACAGGCGGTATGCGACAAGATAGTTATCATCAACAGAGGCAAGGTAGTAGCAAACGACAGCGCAGACAATCTTGCAAAGAATATGTCCGCAGATCACAAGCTGGTGATACGCTGTGAGGGAAATCCCGCAGACGTGAAGAAGCTGCTTTCGGCTATTCCGGGTATGGACGAGGTGTTCGTCAACAGGGAGAATGTCGAGAAGGGAGTCAGCGAATACTTCTTAAATGCAAAGCCCGGTACTGACATTCGCCGTGAAGTTTCAAAGCGTCTTGCATCAAGAAATTACACTCTGCTTATGATGAAGTCCAGTGAGCTTACTCTTGAAGAAGTGTTCCTCAAGATCACAACGGGCGATATATACGGTAATGTCGGCGACAGCGTTGATAAGCTGAAGCTGTCAAAGTAAGCGGAAAGGCGGAATAAAAATGTTTGCAATATTTAAAAGAGAACTGAAGGCATATTTCACATCGCCTCTCGGCTATGTGTTCCTTGCTATTTTTTACGCATTTTCGGGATTGTTCTTTTATATCTTCTCCCTGTCTGTAGGCTCGACCGATATATCAAGCGTATTCCTGATGATGTTCATAGTGCTTATGGTTTTCGTGCCTCTGCTTACTATGCGACTGCTGTCTGAAGATAAGAAGCAGAAGACGGATCAGCTTATTCTGACCGCTCCCGTAAGCCTTTTGTCTATAGTAATGGGCAAGTTCCTTGCGGCTTATGCAATATTTGCGATAGGCGTTGCGGTTATGCCTGTATACGGCTTTGTAATGTCGACCTTTGCGACGGTTTCGTGGCTCCCGATATGGGGCAACACCGTAGGTCTTTTACTCCTCGGCGGTATATTCGTTTCTATAGGTCTTTTCATATCATCACTTACGGAAAACCAGATGATAGCGGCAATAGGCGGTTTCTTTATCAATCTTATGATACTGCTTATGAATACGCTGAAAAGCGCACTCCCCAACGGATTTTTACAGGACGTGCTTTCAAGCATCTCGGTATATTCGAGATACTCCGAGATAACAAACGGAATATTCAGCCTGTCAAGTCTGATATTCTTTGTGAGCGTTATCTTTATTTTCCTGTTCCTTACGGTAAGGGTACTTGAAAAACGCCGCTGGGCATAAGCGATGACTATGATAAAGGGATAAAGGAGAAAACGCATGAGTAAAATAAACGAAGCGGCTGAAGTAAAAGAAACAGCGGCTGAGAATAAAACAGATACCGCTCCTGCAGGAAAGAGCGGCGGCAGGAACGGCAAACCCCGCAAGAATCCGTTCAGGAACAAGAAGTTCAAGTACGGCGGTCTGTCGGTACTGTTCACGGTTATATTTATAGTGGCGGTGGTTCTGGTAAACGTAATAATCACACTGCTCGGTGACAGATTCATGCCGACGGCGGATCTTACCGATTCGGGACTTTACAGCATTGAGCAGTCAACGGTAGATTATCTCAAAACCGTGACCGATGAGGTTACGATAACGGTAACAAGCGAGGAAGCGGCTTTTACCGGAGGCAGCTCTTATTACTATCAGACAAACGAGATACTGAAGAAGATCGCTGCGGCGAATTCCAACATAAAATTACAGTATATTGATGTAGTTTCAAACCCCGGCTTTATAGCAAATTACACCGAAACCATAACCTCGAATGAAATTATGGTCGAGAGCAAGGCTACAAAGCGTGTAAAGGTGCTGACCTACGAGGACTTCCTCAGCATAACCTATAATGAACAGTACCTCAACTATTACGGCGTGAAGCGGCCCGAAAAGGTTGAAGCCAATGCAGAGCAGGCTGTAGTATCCGCTATTATGAACGTTACCGATACAGATCCTGTAAAGGTTGCGGTTTTAACGGGCTACGGAGAAAAAGAGAACACTGTTTTACAGAATCTGCTCAAGACAAACAGCTACGTTATCGAATCGGTTAACATTACGCTTACCGACAAGATAAGCGAGGACTACGATTTTGTATTTATGTTCGGACCCGATAAGGATTATTCCGTTGCCGATATAAACAAGCTCGACACATGGCTTGACAACAGCGGTAAATTCGGCAAGAACCTTGTATATGTAGGCAACCCCAAGCTCGGTGATTCACCGAACATTGACGGTCTGCTTGACCAGTGGGGTCTGAAGGTCGAAAAGGGTATCACCTACCAGACAGACGAAAACTACACCTACAGCGGTATGAACACATATCAGGTGCTTTCAGTACCCGATACAGACTTCAGCAAGTTCACAAACAGCTCGCCCGTTCACGGCTACAATATGAGCCCTGTGACATCAAAGTGGGCAGATCAGAACGGCAACGGCAACATTACCGTACAGTCTATACTCAACACCTATGCAGGTGCTGTTATAAAGCCGCAGGACAGCGGTGATAACTGGTCGCCTGAGAGCAATGCACAAAGAAAGCAGTATTCTGTTATAATGCAGGCGGTAAAGACAAGATATGAGGGTACAAATCCCTTCTCCAGCCGTATAGTAGCAATCGGCGGTATGGAATTCCTCAACACATCGTTCCTGCAGACAGCGTCCGTAAACAACTCACAGCTTATTATGAATATCTTCAACGTAAGCTGTAACAAGGAGGAGGGCATTACGCTCACTCCCAAGTCCTACAACACCTCAACCTTTAAGATAACAGACGCACAGAAGAACGGTCTTGTTATAGGCTTCGTTATTGTACTGCCTCTGTTACTGATAATATCCGGTGTTGTAATATGGGTAAAGCGTCTGCATAAGTAAGCGAAAGGTCGGCAATGAAGAAAAATACTAAAATAATACTCGGCTCGGTAATCGGCATTGCGGTACTCGGTGCGGCAACGCTCGCACTGGTGCTGACACAGCCGGAGAGCGACAACGCAGACTCAGGCACATCAAGCAACAAAACTGTCAGCGTGACCGATTATACGACCGATGATATTTCAACGCTCACGATAAGTAACGAGAGCGGTGAATATACGATAAACCGTTTAGGTAAGGAAAAGTGGGGCATAGATTCGATCCCCGAGGCACTTGCAAACAGCAGTGCATATTCAACCGCAATGAGCAGTGCCGGTGGCATAGGTGCAAAGCAGATCGTTGAGGAAAATGCGACAGATCTTGCCAAGTACGGCTTTGACAAGCCGACCGCAACGGTTAAAATGACGTTCAAGGATAACAAGGCTGAGGATATAACCTGCCTTATCGGTATAAAGTACGAGGGCGAAAACTCGTGGTATGTTAAAACCGATAAGAGCGATACGGTATATCTTGTAGCGAATGCAGGCGTCAGCTTTGCAATGAACAGCGAGCTGTCATACGTCAACAAGTCAACGCTTACAGCGGCTTATGATTCCGAGAATGATAAAGTAAACAGGGTCCGCATCGAGCGAAAGGATCTGGATAAGGATATAGTTCTTGACAAGCTCCCCGAGGAAACCGAAAAGGAGTTTTCGTCAACATACGTTGCTTATGAGATGTCCAGCCACAACAATATCCTTGCAGACGATGAACTTGACAAGGAAGTTATTTACGGTTTGTTCGGAATATCGGCTTCGGATGTGTTTGCCGTATCTCCCACAGACGAGCAGAAAAAGCAGGCGGGTCTTGACGATCCGAACTGCACCGTTACTATGGTAAGCAACAAGGAAACCGTTACCAAACTCACTTTAGGCTCTGCCGTTTATACTGTTACAAAGAACGATGAAACAGGCGAAGAGATAAAGACGATAACGGGCTACTACGGTATGCTCTCAGGTAAGGACGCAATATATGTGTTCTCTCCCGACTCTCTGCCGTGGCTTACCGCAACACCCGAAAATATGCTTTATAAGCTGTTCCTTACACCTTATATCTATTATCTTGACGGTGTAACGATCTATGACAGCGACAGAAAGGCATATGATTTCACTATTACTGGCGACGCTGACAAGTCAAGTTTCACATACGAAGGCAAGGAGGTAGATTCAGCCAAGTTCAAGGCATTCTATCAGTATCTGCTTTCGGCATATGCAGAGCAGATCTACCTTGACGATCTTACAGGCGACAACAAGTTCATTGCAGGAGTTACCTACGATCATCGTGAAGAAGGCAAGGAAAACGACGTTGTCGAGTTCTATGCGAGCGAGAGCGACCGTACCTGCATTATCGTTGTAAACGGCGATGTCCGCTACAAGGTAAGGCAGATATATGCGACAAGACTTCTTGAAAATCTGAATGCGCTTCTCTCGGGCGGAGAGATAGTTTCAGAGTTCTGATGCCGCAGGGCATTTATAATTGATATGTGACGACAGGGGGCGGATCTTAAATTTTGCACGGGATCTGTCCGTCACATACTGACCGTTAGTGCAACGGTGGAGGTTATTATGACAGAGCAGGAATTTTTCACCTACAAAGGTCTTCCTCTTGTAAGGAAAGACAACACTATCTATTATGGCAATATGTCAGACAAATACGTTGCCATGCTGACTGTATTATCCACCCACAAGGTCAAGGATCTTGAAATAGCCGACAAGACAAGGGTACAGCTTATGTCAACCGATCCGAAAACCCCGGCTACAGAGATAATCGCAAAGACGAGCGAAAGAGGCAGTCTTTATGAGGCTCTTGATGTGGCAAGTATATGGCTTTCAAAGAATAATTGATAAAAACCGCTCCGCCGTATTTTTTACGGCGGAGCGGTTTTATGCATACGGTTTTAACGATGCCTGTAAAAACAGATAAGCCCCCGTCAGAAAGACGGGGGCAACGCTGTTTATATGATATGTTGCGTAAATTACTTCAGCAGTGTGATCTTGCCGATAAGGGGAAGCTCCTTAGCCTGTCCCTGAGCGGCGTTTATGATACCCATAATCATAAGTACAAGAGTGAAGATACCGCCTACTGCGCTTAAAAGTCCGCCGATTATAAGACCAGCTATAGGAATAATACCTAATATACCTGTTACAACACCTAATGCAAACTCTAACAGGAACAGTACAAGTCCCTGGTTTGTGTGATAGCGTGCAAACTTCGAGTTAGGGCAAGCAAGCAGGGGAACAAGGAACAGGAATCCGATATAAGCAAGTACGGACATACCCTTGTTATCGTTGATATCCTGCGGATCAAACTGTGATGTTGTATCATTTGTGTTCATCATGTTGTTTACAAAGTTCTGTGCGTTCTGTGTGTTCTGCTGTGTGTTTCCTGCGGGAGCGCCGCAGTTAGGGCAGTTATTAGCTCCGTCGGGGAGCTGGTTTCCGCATTTGTTGCAAAAAGCCATTGTTGTTACCTCCGAATAGTATTTAAACATTCCGTTTTATTAAATTGCACGGCAAAAGCCGTTACTTAAATTATAAAACGTTTTTTAATAAAAGTCAACATTTTTCGTTTGGAATTAAGCGATTGTTCCGTGAAAATCCGAAATATATCCGTAACCTGCCGTGATTAAAAGCTGTTTGCTGTAAAAATTGTTGCAATCCGCTTGAATATGTGATAAAATATAGCTATTGTAACAGCGGCAGACCCAATATGCCGCTCACCCATTACAAAATAAATGCAAGGAGGAAAGGTCATACCGTTTATGCGGCGGTAAGACCGACATATAAATATGAACGCATTTTCATACAGAGTACAGACATTGCAGCCATCAGCAATAAGAGAGATACTTAAATTTACGGCAGATCCTGAGGTAATCAGCTTTGCAGCGGGCAATCCCGCTCCCGAGGCTTTCCCTACAGAAGAGATCGCCCGTATAACAAATGAAATACTTACAACCACGCCCATTGACGCACTTCAGTATTCTATCACGGAGGGCTATACGCCCCTTCGTAACTGGATAAAGGACGACCTTAAGAAAAAAGGTATGTTCGACGAGAATGATGAAGATGTGGTTATCACATCGGGCGCACAGCAGGCTATTGAGGTAGTGACCAAGGAGATATGCAATGAGGGTGACACGATTATCTGCGAAGCTCCTACGTTCATCGGCTCGCTGAACGCATTCCGTTCCTATAACGCTAAGCTTGTAGGCGTTGAGATGGAAGATGACGGTATAAATATCGACAAGCTCGAAAAGGCTCTTATAGAGAATCCCAGAACGGCTTTCATCTATCTCATACCCAACTTCCAGAACCCTACAGGCAAGACAATGAGCCTTGAAAAGCGTAAGGCTGTACTTGCGCTCGCTCAGAAGTACAACGTATATATCCTTGAAGACAATCCCTACGGCGATCTTCGTTATATAGGCGAAAATGTGCCTACCATAAAGTCGCTCGACAAGAACGGTAACGTTCTTTATGCAGGAACATTCTCAAAGACGCTTGCCCCCGGTCTGCGTGTGGGATACCTCTGCGCCCCCAAGAACGTAATAGCTAAGGCTGTAGTTTGTATGCAGGTTTCAACCGTTCACACATCTATCCTGCCGCAGATGATCACCTATAAGTTCGTTACCGAAAACGATTTTGAACAGCACCTTGAAAAGCTGAGAGAGATCTACAAGCGCAAGTCGGATCTTATGCTTACAAACCTCAAGATGAAGATGCCCAAGTCCATAAAGTTCACAGAACCCGAGGGCGGTCTGTTTATCTGGGGTACGCTTCCCGACGGCGATATGCCTTACTTCTGCAAGAAGGCGGTAAAGAACAAGGTAGCAGTTGTTCCCGGCAACGCATTCTTAACCGATGAAAACGCTCCTTGTCTGTCATTCAGACTTAACTATTCCACTCCCACAGACGAACAGATTGAAAAGGGCGTGGACATTCTTGCCGAAGTGGCAAGCACAATGTACAGATAATAAGCATTGACCGACATACAAGGAAAACAGGAACGGAATAATAAAAATATTATCCACAACGGACAAATTTGCAAAGGGGTAACTATGCCCTTTGCACATAGCTGTCAGAAGAAAATTCTAAGAACGGAAGCCTGTAATGAGCCTTGTAGGACGGTCTGCATCTGTCAATCTGCCGGTTTATTGCGGCTGCCGTAACGTTTGAAATACATAAAAAGATATTGCACACGCACGGCAGACAAAAGGTAAATCGCTCTGATGCCGTATCTTTTTGTGTTTCGCAAGACCGCATTTACGGTCGGAAAGAAACGGTGAATGAATGAAGTATTTTGATAAGCTGTCTGCCGCTGTGCAGGCAGCTTTTTCTGTCAGGGCGGTCGATACGGATAAGCTGTTATACTGCGTAAAAGCAGATATGGACGGCGAGGGGTGTTATTATGACACCTACATCACGTTTGATAACAAAACGCTTTATCTGTTATCGGGCTATGACAGACTTGTAAAGAATAAAAAGACGTTTGACACACAGTTCGATTTCAAGGATTTCAGCGAATATCCTATGGAGGAGATCGAAAAGCTGTATGTTGACCGCTATCAGTTTACGGCAAGGCTGATGGCGAAGATGACGGACGGTACGGAAAAACAGCTTGCGATGTTTTCGGGAGGGTTTTCCGAAAAATTCGAGCAGTTCTGCCGCCGTTATGAAACAATCAAAAAGGGCGAAACGCCCGACGATTCCGCACTTGACGACAAGACACTGTATTGCCCGAAGTGCAACAGAAAATATCCCGACCCGAACAGAGCCTTCTGCCCGTACTGCACAAAGCGTACATGGGTGTTCAAGCGGCTGCTCGGTATGTTCGGCGACTACAAAAAGCAGATAGCGGTGATACTTGTTCTGATAGCGGTATCGGTGGCACTGGGACTTATCGCCCCCTATTTCGGCACAAAAATGCTGTACGATGACGTTCTGAGTGAAGGCGGAAGTCTGCACGGACAGATACTGTTCGTGATACTCGTTATGGCGGCATTCTCACTGCTGTCTACGGGATTTTCGATGATCTACGGTGTTATTATAAGCAGGATAACGCCGCAGGTAATACATAAGCTGAGGACGGATATTTTTGCTTCTATGCAGAAGCTGTCGCTGTCATTCTTCACAACTAAGCAGACAGGCTCGCTTATGGGCAGGGTAGACCGTGACAGCTTTGACGTGTACGGATTTTTCGTTGATATAGTTCCGCAGTTTATTGCGAATATGATAAAGATAGCAGGACTTGTCGTGCTTATGCTTATGGTGAACCCGATAATATCGCTGTCGATGTTCCTTGCGGTGTTCTTTGTATTGCTGTGCGAGGTGCTTTGGCTGAGAGGTCAGAGAAGGCACTGGAGAAACCGTGATATTGCAAGACGAGGTGTTACGTCTACCTTGTCGGACGCACTGAACGGACACAGGGTAGTAAAGGCGTTTTCCCGTGAGGAACAGGAAATATCCCGTTTTGGCAGGAAGAACAATAATCTTTATTCGGCTGAATACGCAAGGGATAAGAGGAGCGCTCATTTCTTCCCTGTACAGCACGGAATATATGCCGTTTTCAGCGGTGTTATATACTGCCTTGGCGTTGCTCTTGTGCTGATGGGCAACCTTCAGCTCGGCGGACTGACACTGCTCATAAACTATTTCGGTGTTATATGGGATCCGATATTCTTCTTTATGTATATGGGCAACGACTGGGCAAGGTGTACCGATGCCGCAGGCAGAATGTTTGAAATACTCGACAGCGAGCCTACAGTGAAGCCGCCCGCTGAACCTGCCGTTATACCGGATGGTGTTCTGAAGGGCGATATTTGTTTCAGAGATGTAACGTTTGAATACGAGGCAGGCAGACCGGTGCTTAAAAATATGTCGTTTGCTACCGAGGCAGGCAAATTTACCGGCATTGTCGGCAAGACGGGTGCGGGAAAATCAACTATCATCAATCTCATATCAAGAATGTACGATGTAACATCCGGCGAGATAACAATAGACGGAATACCCGTGAAGAAGATACCGTTTGACGTTCTCAGAAAGAATATCGGTGTTGTGTCACAGGAAACATATCTGTTTATGGGAACTGTCGCAGATAATATCAGGTACGCAAGACCCGATGCGACAATGGAAGAAGTGATACAAGCGGCAAAAAGCGCAAACGCTCACGATTTTATAATGAAGCTCCCCGAAGGGTACGATACCGTTACGGGAAGCGGCGGTGTAAGCCTGTCGGGCGGCGAAAAACAGCGTATATCAATAGCCCGTGCGCTGATACAGAAGCCGAACATACTTATACTTGACGAGGCTACGGCGGCTATGGATACCGCAACAGAACGTAAGATACAGAGTGCGATAGATAATCTCAAGAGCGGCAGAACGATAATTGCGATAGCACACCGCCTCTCAACGCTCCGTGACGCAGACAAGCTGTATGTTATCGAACACGGCGAGGTAAAGGAGAGCGGAACTCACGATGAACTGATACGCACAAACGGAAAATACTTTGAGCTGTATAAGCTGCAAAGCGAGTCGCTGAAATCTGTCGGACTTGACTGATGCGGAAAGGAGCGCTTATGAAACAGAATACAACTGCAATTTATGATGTGGATACGCTTAACATTCTTTCACCCGATAAAATCGGGTTTACCGAAACCGAAAGCGGTTATCTTGAGTTTTCGTATGACGGCATGAATTATGAAAAGGTTGACCTTACAAGGCTCGTACCGTTCAACGATGAAAACAGGTATATAAGCGTAAGCTATAAGAATGAGGAAGACGAGTGGAAAGAGATAGGCGTTATAAAGGATCTTGATGACCTGTCGGCTGATACTAAAAAGACAGCCGATGATTATCTCAAGCTCAAATACTACATTCCCGAGATAAAGAAGATTCACAGGATAACGGATAATCAGATGGGGTATCTTTTCCTTGAAGCCGATACTACGGCAGGCGAAAAGAAAATAGCCGTGTATGACTGGTGGCATAATTTCAGAGTGATACACGGAAAGATGCTTGCCGTGACGGACGCAGACGGAAACCGCTACAGCGTACCTGATGTTGACAGGCTGGACAAGGCAAGCATAAAAAAGCTCCAGCTGTTCATCTGATACCGCATTTATTGCCTTTGCAGAAAGGAGCGGGTATAAATGAATTTGAAACTGTCAGTACCGAAAGGCGTGGATATTGGTAGCGTGAGCTTTTCACTGCCGTTTGACATAGACAAAAAGGCTAAAAACGCAAACGGGCATCTTACTGCCACAAAGGACAAGCTCACGGTATATTATGACGATAAAGCGGTACGGGAGTTTGCCGTATCGGATATAAGCAAGATAACGGTAGAACAGCTTATCGGCTGTTCAATGCTGTGCGTAAGGGATATGCACGGCAGGGACATATGCGTCTGTCAGTTCTCGCAGAAGTATTATATGCGCTATGCGGAGCTTGCAAAGATATATGAGCATTACATTGCTACGGGCGAATTTACCGAGCATACGGACGCAGACGAGCCAAGCTGTCAGAAGTGCGGAGCGGCACTAAGAGGCAGCAGTAAATGTATGTTCTGCGATGCGAAAAAGGGCGTGTTTTTAAAACTCGTAAAAAGGCTTGCGCCGTACAAGGTGCAGTTTGGTCTGTCGCTTTTCGCAACATTCGTGTTGTATGCTTTTGACGTTATCAATCCGCTGTTCCAGCGTATACTGGTAGATGACCTTATAGTGCCGAATAACAGCGACTGGGGGCTTTTCTGGAAGATAACGCTGTGCATTCTTGTACTTAACCTGTCCTCTATGGGATTCAGGCTGCTGCAGGAGGTGTGCAACTATAAAATATCAACGGCATACGGCAGGGATCTGCGCCGTGATATTTTCAACAAGACCCAGCAGCTATCCATGAGCAATGTCGCAAAACGCACTCCCGGCGAGCTTATCAATCGTGTATCGGGTGATGCGGCGACATTGCAGGACTTTATGACAAGGCAGGGCAAGGATATGATTTTTCAGACGACCGCACTTGTGGCGCTTCTGATAATTATGTTCATCACAAACTGGAAGCTGGCGATAGTAATTACCGTTCCCTTACCGCTTGCGGCTTTCCTTTCGGTAAAGTCGTTCAATGCGATAAGCGTAAGATACGGCAGAGTGTGGCGCTTCCAGTGCCGTGCAAGCGAGCTTCTTCACGATGTTCTGCACGGAATAAGGGTAGTAAAGAATTACGGCAACGAGGACAGAGAGATAGAAGCGTACAGAAATGCATCTGCAAAATGGGCCGATTCTGTAAAGAAAGCCGATATACTCTGGTATATGGTACAGCCGCCTATCCGTTACATATTCAGCATAGGCGAGTTCTGTGCGCTGTTCTTCGGCGGCAGTATGATACTCGGCAGAGAGATGCAGCTCGGTGAGCTGATACAGTTCACAACCTATGTCGCTATGCTCTACGGTCCTATCCAGTGGCTTACAAGCCTGCCCAGAGTGCTTGCACAGGCAAGAGTAAGTGCAGGAAAGGTATTTGAGATACTTGAAGAGAATAATGATATAAGCGACACCGAGAACGCCGTCAGCCTTGATATAAAGGGCGATATTGAGTTTAAAAACGTATATTTCGGCTACAAGGCGTATAATCCGGTGCTGAAAGATGTTTCGTTCAGCATAAAGCAAGGCGAGATGATAGGCATAGTCGGACATTCCGGTGTCGGCAAATCCACGCTTATAAACCTTGTTATGAGGCTTTATGACGCAACATCGGGTCAGGTGCTGATAGACGGCACGGACGTGCGAGACATATCGCAGAATTCATTGCGTTCGCAGGTGGGAGTTGTATTGCAGGAAACGTATCTTTTCAGCGGTACGGTGCTTGACAATATCCGCTATGCAAAGCCTAATGCAAGCTTTGAGGAAATAGTGAACGCCGCAAAGACGGCAAACTGCCACGATTTCATCACCCGTATGCCTGACGGCTATAATACCGTTGTGGGCGAGCGAGGCTACAATCTGTCGGGCGGCGAACGTCAGCGAATAGCTATTGCAAGAGCGATACTGCACGACCCGAAGATACTTATACTTGACGAAGCTACCGCATCGCTTGACACACAGACCGAAAAGCAGATACAGGACGCTCTCGACAGGCTGATAAAGGGCAGAACGACAATAGCGATAGCTCACAGGCTGTCAACGCTTGCAAATGCCGACAGGCTTATAGTGCTGAAAAAGGGCAGAGTTGCCGAAATCGGAACACACACCGAGCTTTTACAAAGCAAGGGCGTATATTACGAGCTTGTTATGGCACAGAAGCAGACTGCAAGGCTGAGGAAGAGCGAAACTCCGGCGCTTGCTATGGGATGAGGGTAAATCCTCAGCCGGTAAAAAACCGATTTATCATTAAATCGTACATTGAAACGCATCACTAATACCACCAAAAACAGCTTCCATACCAATAAGTAGTTAATATTTTCGTGAGTGTATCTGTGCAACTGCACTGACATTGACCTTTCAAAAAAACGCACTATCCTTCGAAAATCACCACCTCACTCACTTCTTTCCAAAGTACTGTTTGTTTCGCATCCGCACAGTCACCCTCGCTTTTCGTAGGGGAGGAGCTCGCTCCTCCCGAAATATTGTAGTGCTTATCATAAACAATTTGTAAGGAATTTAAGCTTTGGGTTACGGTTGATAGTTGACAGATTATAAACTCGGTGAATGGTCAGAAGTTAGTGCAACGGGAGGGGCAAGCCTCCTCCCCTACGAAAAGAGAAGATGATAGCAAATGTAATAAATAGCAGTGCAAATAAAAATAATGCGGCTGTCCGATAAAAAGAACTATCGGTAGCCTTACTATCATAGTCTAAGCTGAATGATATAACAGAAGTACATCAAACTAAAGATTTTTTCTAAAAGCTGAGCCGCCATGATATACTCATAGCGGCTCAAACTGTTTTGTTTGTTAAACCTTTGCGGTAAACAAACGTCTGCAATATTTGTTGTCCAGTCCGTGATACAGGAGCAGACCGAGAACTCCGCAGGAGATAACCTCACCTGCACATACCGTCAGCGCCGAGAACCATAATGCGTCCGGCACACCGTAAGCATAGGTCAGTACAAGCGGTACTATAACAGTATTGGCAATTATGGGCGGAAGGGGGTACAGTATCCTGTGATGCTTTCTCAGAAGATATGTGCCTACCGCTCCTATGAGTGTGGCAAGGCTTCCGAAGATAACATCCCATATTACAGCACCGGTCAGTATGTTTGAGATGACACAGCCTACAACCAGTCCCGGAATTGCCGCCGGAGTAAATACCGGCAGGATTGTGAGCGCCTCGGAAAGACGCACCTGAATTACGCCGTTTGTAAGCCCCAGCAGGCTGACAATATAGGTCAGCACTACATAGATTGCGGCGATAACGGCTCCCTGTGTGATAAACAGGACTTTTTTGTTTCGCATATTGAATTGTCCTTTCGTAGTTTTGATTTATCCGTCTTTTGACGGAAAGTGAGGATATTGCGAACTCACAAAAAATGATTTTAGCACAGTTAAAGTGCTTTGTCAAGCTTATTTTAGCGTTTCTTCAGCCGCCCGTATGAATTCTCTTATGTCATCGGGTGCGTTTTTGAAATATCGGGCGGAATACGGATATATACGGCTTCATATTATCTGTATCCGTTTCTCGCACTTCTTATCGCATAGTTATCCCGAAAGGGCAAATCGGTTTACAGTCTGTCGACAAACCTATATAATTTTCGAAAATGGGTGTTTAGCGTTGCTTGCTATGTTAGTTTTGCATCGTGCAAAACTTTTGGCAAGCAACCAAAGCGTCCTTGCTTTGGGCGTAGCCCCACATTCAGCCCCGGCACGGACGCCGGGCGTGTATGCCCAAAGGCTCTGCACGATGCAGAGCCAACCAAGCATACACAGCCTTTCACGGGGGAAATGGGGGTTCGGCAAGGATGACGAAATAAGGACACACCGAGCTTTGCACGAAGCAAAGCCAACAGAGTGTCCTAAAGGGGATAGGGATTTAGGATAAGCACTTTTTGAAAAAACAGACTTTTTATACAAGCTGCGGTTTATTCTATATTTTACTGCCTTATATAAATACCCTGATCCTCGATATAATCCTCAAGCTCCTGCTTCATATCCCATATAGCCTCCTCTTTGTCGGCAGACTGTCTGTAGTCGCCTTTATCATCGGGCTGTACGGGAGCTTTTTTCTTTTCGTCTGTCATATTTATCATATCCTTTCGGCGTGTTTTCTGCTATTTACATTTTATCACGATCTGCAGCACAGTTCAATATGCTGTGGCACAAAACGTCAGTGATAACGGAAGTTGACATATTCTTTTAAATGAGTATAATATTTATGGATGAAGAAAGGAAGTTTAACTTGAGCGTAGATATAAAAGAGAAAAAGAAATCTGGAACGGTCCTTATGACAGAGGGCTCTATCTGGAAGAAGCTGCTTATATTTTCCGTGCCGCTGATACTGGGCAACCTCTTACAGCAGTTATACAGCACGGTCGATTCTATAATAGTAGGAAACTGCGTGGGCAAGGAGGCTCTGGCGGCAGTAGGCTCAACCGGCTCTATCGTCAGTCTGCTGATAGCGTTCAGCCAGGGCGCATCGGTCGGCGCAGGCGTTATTATATCGCAGTATATGGGTGCAAAGCGTAAGGACGATGTGAAAAGAGCGGTACATACGGCAATGGCAATCGCAGTTATAATCGGCCTTGTGCTGACGGTCATGGGTGTATTTATGAGCAGACTGTTCCTCGTTTGGATGCAGACGCCGGATAATATCCTTGACGGCGCATCGCTCTATTTGCAGATATACTGCGGCGGATTGCTGTTCAACGTGCTTTATAATATGTGTGCCGGAATATTCAATGCGGCCGGAAATTCAAAAAGACCGCTGTTATATCTCGGTGCGGCGTCAGTTGTCAATATAGCGCTCGACCTTATACTGATACAAGGCTTCGGTATGGGCGTAGAGGGTGCGGCGATAGCAACCGATGCGAGCCAGCTTGTTTCCTGCGTTATGGCTATAATCTATATGGTAAGGGTAAATGCGGATTATAAGCTGTTTATCCGTCAGATAAAGGTACACAGGGATATGGCGATAAGGATAATAAAGGTAGGTCTGCCTACAGGCATTCAGAATATGGTCATCTCCTTTTCAAACGTGCTTGTACAGGCAAGCGTCAACAGTTTCGGCTCGGATGCGGTAGCAGGCTTCGGCGCATATCTTAAAGTGGACGGCTTCAACATCCTGCCGGTGCTTAGTATAAGTATGGCGGTGACTACCTTTGTCGGTCAGAACTACGGTGCGAATAAGCCCGAACGTGTTAAAAAGGGTATGTGGACAGCACTCGGTATGGGCGTTGTTTACACTGTCATAACAGGCATCCTGCTGCTTGTGTTTGCCGATCCGATTATAAGGCTTTTCACAAACGATGACGCAGTAGCCGCCTGCGGCGAAACCGCAATGAAATACTTCTGTCCGTTCTATTTCCTGCTTGCTATTATGAATGTGCTTGCGGGGGCTGTAAGAGGCACGGGCAAGAGCATTCCTCCGATGCTGATATTACTGTTCGCAATGTGCATTTTCAGAATATTCTGGATATGGCTCGTAGTGCCGCTTTTCCCGACTATTGACGGTGTTTATCTGCTGTACCCTGTTTCGTGGGTAATAGGCGTCGTGCTTATGGCATTGTACACATGGAAGGGTAAATGGATGCCGAAGATAGAATAAGGGCGGATAATTCAAGTAAATATAAGGATAACGCAGTGCTGTTGGTAGCGGCACTGCGTTGTTTTTAATATTATTTTTTGTTGCTGAAGTATTTTTGTCTGGGGCTTTTAGGCTTTTCCGGAAAAGTAAGATTTAGTTCATTACTTTCAACAAGAGGAGCGACTATTTTTGACATAACATAGTTTCTGGATTTTCCGATAAAGGCAACAATTTCATCTCTTGTACGAGGTATTGTACAGAATTCCAATAAGGATCGGTCGATTGGCTCATTCTCAACAAAAAATCCGTTTTTCATTGTAACCTTGAATTCGCCGCGTACCACTGAAAACCGAGGAGCAGGAAGACCTGCATTAGCAAATTCGTTTCGCATTGTCGGTATACCGGAGTATCTGTTTTCTGTGATTTTCAGCAATTCCAATATATTGGCTAAAGCGGCATTTCTTGTTTCAGGTCGTACTTTGCCTAATGCATCTATAGATATTTTTCCGTATAAACCGCCACTGTTGGTTATCTCCATACGATCACGATACATCTCTATTCTAATTGGGATATTTTCTGTGTGTATGCTGTAGTCACGATGAACCAAGGCGTTTAGTACAGCTTCACGAACTGCCTTTATTGGATATTCCGGCTTATCAACGCGTTGTCCGTTATCATCTATTATTGTTTTTGTGCGACTGTTTTTACGAACAAACTCTACCGCTTCTTCAAGCATATCCGGAATAGCTCCTGTTATTCTCATATTATCCAAGAATCGTTCACCGTCAATTCCGATAGTGCCTTGTTCGGTGCCGGGAAGAGAAATAGCAATAATACATAGTTGAGGAAAATATGTCTGCGGGTATATTGAAAATGTCATCAATCCTGCCAAAGTCGGCATTCCGTTATTTGTAACTCCCATAAGTTCAAGTATTTCGCTTTTGGATAGGTTATCAGAAAGATTTTTCCTTTCGTTTTTAACGGCTTTCAGATATGTTTCCATTCTTTCTTCGTTGATCATTGTAAAATTGCCATTATCTACTACTCTTATATCATCTCTCGTTCTTTTTCTGAAAGCCTCATAGCTATAAATTTCGTATTCGCTCATCAGCTCATCTGATTCGCCGACTCGTATATAAGATCCCTTTAAGCGTCCGACACCTTTGTAATAGACAGGGCGTTCAGATATATCAACCCCGGGTATTTCAGCTGAAACGATTGTTTTGCCATTCATACTGCACATTGTAAATAGTGCTCGTACAACCGGATCCATTTGCTTACATTGTTCGGTAACTCTCTTTTGCAAATCCTGGGGGTCATAAACACCACAAATTTCATAATCGTTTGATTCGTCAATTCCGAATATGATAATTCCGCCGTTGTCTTGATTGGAAAAAGATGAGAGAGTATCAAATAGTTTTGTCGGACAATTTATTTTGGCAGCTTTCAATTCTATTGTTTGTGATTCCGATTTGATTTTTCTGATATCGGATACTATTTCAATCAGCTCTTCGGTTTGCATAAGCACTCTCCTTAATGTTACTGGTTATATTATACTTGTTTTTGTCAAGAAAATCAAGAATTAACACTAAAATGTGAAGAATCAACACTAAAACGAAGAACAACAACACTAAACCGTGAAAGATCAACACTAAAACGAAGAAGATCAACACTAAAACGTGAAAGATCAACACTATAACGAAGAAGAACAACACAAAAACAAAGAAGAATTAACACTGAAAGCAAAAAATCAACACTGAAAACGCCCGAATATAAAAAATAAAGCCATAATAATTTATTCAAAGCATATTTTGCTATTGACGAAAACGATTACATATGCTATGATAGCGATGATGTATATTGCAGTTTGCGTAAAAAGCCAACAACTGCAAGACGGAGGAGAACATGGAAAACAAGTATAGATTCAGGGATAGCTCGCTGTCGTTTGACGAGCGAGTAAAGGACCTTTTATCAAGGCTGACAATCAAGGAAAAGGCAGGACTTATGTCAAGTCATATGGCGGCTGTGCCTCGCCTTGATATAGGCGAGTGGTATGTCGGTGCGGAGGTTGCAAGGGGATATGTTTCGAGAAACCCCGATGAGCCGACGACCGTATTCCCCCAGCCCATCGGGCTTTCCGGAACGTTTGACACGGAACTTATGGAAAAGGCGGGACTTGCGGCAGGCAAGGAGGCACGGGTGCTGAATAAACGCCATCCGAGCGGCCATCTGATGCTGTGGGGGCCTACCGTTGACCTGTGCAGAAATCCGCTCTGGGGCAGAAACGAGGAGGGCTACGGAGAGGACCCGTTCCTGACCGGAGAAATGTCGGCGGCATACACAAAAGGGCTTGCAAACAGGCACGGGGAGTACCTTCAGGCCATCCCGACGCTGAAGCATTTTTGCGCCAACAATACCGAAAACGAGCGTGGAACTGCCTCGTCCGATGTCGATGTGAGGACGCTCAACGAGTATTACTATGCGGCATTTGAACGCCCGATAACCTGCGGCGGAGCATACTCTGTAATGGTGGCATATAACGAGCTTTCGGGTGTCCCGGCGGTTATAAATCCGGATATACAGAAAATCCTCAAAGACAGATGGGGACTGGGATTCGTGGTAACTGACGGTGGCGATTTCTCGCAGAATGTAACGTTCCACAAATACAGCGAATCCCACGCAGAAACGATAGCCCTTGCGATAAAGAACGGTACGGACGTTATGACCGACTGCGAGGACGTGGTCGAAGCGGCGGTGTTTGAGGCATTGAACAGCGGACTTGTGTCGGAAAAGGATATAGACAAAGCGCTGTATAACAGCCTGCTTGCAAGGTTCAGACTTGGTGAATTTGACGAAAAACATCCATTCTCAGATGTGTGCGAGATGATGATTGACAACGAGGAGCATAAGTGCCTCAATCGCAGAGCAGCACTGGAACAGATGGTATTACTACGCAATAGCGACATACTGCCGATTTATGATGAATGTAGCGTGGCTGTGGTCGGTATGAACGGTAACTGCAATCTTATGGATTGGTATACAGGTTATTCGTCATATAATACAACGATATTCGACGGAATAAAAGAAAGATACGGAAAAGCAGAATATGATAATGCCTGCGATCATATAGTAATAAAATCGAAACTGACGGGAAAATATCTCGGTGTTGCAGATGATGATACGGTGAGTGCGATTTACGAAAAGGACGATCCGAGGGCGCTTTTTGAAAAGGCGGAATACGGCCACGATGAAACAACGTACCGTTCGCTTTACAACAACAAATACATAACGGAAAACACCTGTAAGTGCGACAGCGAAAGCACTTACCGCTGGTACTCGCAGGAAATAATGAAACCGCAGAAACACGGAGATGAGGTACTGTACCGCACCTATTTCGGCAAGGCTCTGGGTATTGACGAAAAGGGAAGGCTGACGCTTGTAAGGCAGTACGGGTTGACCGATGACAAGCTGTTTTGCGAGGAGGTCATATCGGACGGTATCAAGCGTGCCGCAGAGCTTGCAAAAAAAGCCGATGCGGTCATAGTCTGCGTAGGAAACGATCCGATGATAGTAGCCCGTGAAATGTACGACCGCAAGACGCTGTCACTGCCTGCACATGATTCTGCGCTTTGCAAAGCGGTTTACAGCGCCAACAACAAATGCGTAATGGCGGTGGTGTCAAGCTATCCGTTCTCGATATGCGATGAGCAGGAATATATGCCTGCTATAATCTACACCACTCACGCAGGTCCGGAGCTTGGAAACGCTTTCGCCGATGTGATAAGCGGCAGATATTCTCCTGCCGGCAGACTGGCACAGACGTGGTATAAAAGCGAATATGAGCTTGCACCGATAGAATGCTACAATATTATCGAAAACGATATGACATATCTTTACTACAGGGGAAAACCGCTCTATCCGTTCGGATACGGGCTTAGCTACGCAAGGTTTGAATATTCGGACTTTGACGTAAAGGAAAACGGTGATGTTATAAGCGTTTCGCTTGATGTCACAAATGTTTCTGAAACGGACAGTGACGAGGTAGTGCAGATATATTTCCGTATGGAGAATCCGTCGGTAAAACGTCCGCTAAGACAGCTTGTGGCTTTTGCCCGTGAGCATATCAAGGGTGGCAGTACAAGGCATTTTGAATTTGATATAAAAAAGACGGAACTGAGATTCTACGATGTCAGCCGTGAACGTTTTGCCGTAGAACAGGGAAGATACACCTTTATGGCGGGTGCGTCAAGCGAGGATATAAGGCTTACAAAAACGATCGACGTAAGCGGTGAAATAATACCTCCGAGAGAGCTTTGCAAGGGAATCAAGGCGAAAAATTACGACGGCAAATACGGGACGAAAATGAAATACAGCAAAAAGTTAGAACAGCACTATATGCTCGGCGGCGGACTTATCTACAACAACTGTGTGCTTGGTGACGCAGACAGTATAGAGATAGTGTGCGGAAGCCGTGTCAATACGGGCAAAATAACCGTGCGTTACGGAGGAAAGACATTATGCGAGGCTGAGGTGAAGCCAACGGTAGATGTTACCAAATTTGAAACGGTGACGGCACAGTTTGACAAGGCAGTGCTTGCCGGAATCGACAGGGAGAAGCCCGCAGTGTTTGATCTGTCGATGCCGGAACAGATATATATTCTCGGCTTCAGGACTTATTGATATTTTCAATCTCAAGTGATGCTAAAGGACGGTGACGGCGGTTTTATCCGCCGCAGCCGTCCGTTTTTTATGGTACGGGGTATTACTGTGCTGTATGATAGGGTTGGGTGTCCGGCGGCATCAGGACGGTGAAAATATATTGTTGACAAGGCAGAGGATATATGGTAATATATTATTAGATTTCTAACAGTTTAAATGCGAATTTAAAATATTTCCGGAGGGACTAATGGAAAATTCACTTCATCACTTGCTTATGACAAACCACACCGCTTTTCGCAAGCGGATTTTTTCTGCTCTGAAAAACGAGGGGCTGACTTCGGGACAGCCAAAGGTGCTTGAATATCTTGCGGAGCATGACGGAGCAATGCAGAAGGATATTGCCGCCGCCTGCAGAATTGAGCCTGCAACGATGACTTCATTGCTTTGCGGCATGGAGAAAAAGGGTCTGATAACACGGTCAGCGCCTGACAGACGCTCGCTCAGCGTATATCTCACAGAGAAGGGAAGAATGCTCATTCCGCTTATCAAAGAGGAATTTTCAAGGATAGAGGACAGGGCTACCTGCGGATTTTCCGATGAAGAGCGTGAACTGCTTATTTCGCTGTTGTCAAGGATGCGTGAAAATCTTGATTGAATCAAAGAACGAAGGAAAGACGAAAATGTCAAAGAAAGAAACCGCTAAAAGATATGTTTTATTTATAATAAGCCTGTTTTTCTCCGCACTGGGAGTGGCTTTTACAAAGCACGGGGAGCTTGGTGTGTCGCCGATTTCGTCCGTTGCGAATGTGCTTAGCTGTACAAAGGGGGCTTTCTCGCTCGGAGTATGGCTTATAATCTGGAACTGCGTGTTGATACTCGGTCAGATAATTATACTCAGAAAGAAGTTTCGGCTGATACAGCTTTTGCAGATCCCACTGTCGTTCCTGTTCGGATATTTTACCGATTTCGGCTTGTGGCTGGTCGGGTTTATTCCTGCGGAAAGCTACATAATGCGTCTTGTAATGGTGGTTGTCGGAATAGTGATACTGGGCTTTGGCGTGTCGCTGTCGGTTTCGGCAAATGTTATAATGAACTCGGGAGAGGCTTTTGTAAAGGCAATAGCAGATATGGCGAACAAGAATTTCGGTAATGTAAAGATAGCTTTTGATGTAAGCTGTGTGGTGCTTGCGCTGATTCTGTCGCTGTTGCTGTTTGATTTCACGATAGTCGGAACAAGGGAGGGTACTGTTATTTCGGCACTTTGCACCGGTCTTGCGGTGAAGCTGTTCCAAAGGCTGACTAATGAGCCGGTGAACAGACTGGTGAGTGATTGACGTATTGTAATATTGTATAAAAGGACAGACGTGGGGCGATGGATTATTGTCTTTTTGTAATGGTTGTGGGGATGACAAGGTTCGGTGTGGCAATCCCTCAATAGTTGGCTGAACAAAGCTCAGCAACAGAAGCTCACCTTTGATAAGGGACGGGCATGGATGCCCGAAGTTGAACGCCCAAAGGCTTTGCATGGACGCAAAGCCAACAAAGCGTTCATATGGCAAGGGGGATAGTGCTTTTTGTAGGATAGCACTTCTCGGGTTCGCTATTCGAATTAATACACTTGTCAATATGAAAGAGGGAGACAACCAAAGGGATCAGGTACAAGTCTGAGCCTCGCTCACGCAAGGTTCGTGCACTCCGCTAAAGCTCCGCTGGACTTGACAGCCCCTCTCCCTGTCCCTTAGGTTTTCTCCCAAATCAGTTATTCCTCTTGAGCGACGTGAGGAGCGGGAGCATTGCTAAAGCAATGCTCAGCGTGGCATCCCTCTTTCCTTACCCATACCCACACCCCGTCGGGGTGTTGGATAAACTCGAATATCCACCTGAACATTGTATATCCTGTCAATGCAGGGACGCTTAACGCTACACGTCCGCAGGTTAGTACATATATCTCAGGTTAGTGGCGTTTTTTTGAAGAGTCAATGTCAGTGCAGTTGTAATGATGTACTCACGAAAATATTAACTCCTTGTCGGCACGGAAAGTGTTTTCGGCGGTGTCTGCGAAAATTTATTTATACAGCACATATTATAATATGTGACATAGAAAAAATGAGCCTCCTGTGTGGGAGGCTCGTAAAGAAATTACTTATTCTTTTTCTTCTTACTGAGTACGGCTGTTATAATGCCTACGGCGATAACAACTGCAAGTGCAACACCGCAAACAATATATATTGTAGGGTCAAACTGAACGCCTGTGTTTGTGTTGCCGCTGCTTGCTCCGACTACTGTGCTTGCACCGATCTCTTCGGCGAAGCAGGTAATGCCCAGTAATATTGACATTGCTGCGGCTGTGACCGCAGAGGTTAATTTCTTCATAATAAGTATCATTCCTTTCTTCTTTTTGTAAAGACTACTATACTACATTTCTTCCGAAAAAGCAAGCGGAAAATTATACAAATTTTTTCAGCCTGCGGCAAGGATTATTCTGTCACAGCCTTCGGTGCTTTAGTCGCCTTTGCGCCGTTTATGATACCCTTGATTATTTCGGGCTGCGTTACTGTACACTTTTTGCGGTCGAAAATACCGAAGCCGTTATCGCCGTTATAGCCGTTATCCCAGTAAACCGTTACGATATTTCTCTTGTGAGCGGCATAATTCACATACTCTGCGAAATAAGCACGGTAAGCTGTGCTACGGCTGTCCTTATAGGTTTTATCTATAGCGCCGTACTCGCCGATTATTACACCGTAGCCCTTACTGATGAAGGCATCATACAGCTGATCAAACTTAGCGTCTGTGTGCTTTTCACCGCTGTTGCGGATAGCCTGACCTTTTATGCTGTCGCCCCATCTGAATATGCCCGGTGCTTCTTCACCGCCACAGAATTTCCACGGGTCATAATAATGAACAGAAATCATTAATCTGCCGGTGCTGTCATTCGGGATTTTGAAGCCGTAATCGCCTGCGGTATAATTAATGTCGGTGTTCCAGCCGGGAACAAGCAGATAACGGCTGTTGTTCTTGCCGCCTGCTTTTCTTACCGTATCAACGAAAATCCGGTTATATGCGTTGATGTTATCGTAATATTCACGGTTGGGTGTGTTGTATGTTCCGTCAAATTCTTCATTCATTGATTCGAACACGAGGTGTTCATCATAGTTCTTGAAGCGTTTTGCTATCTGCTCCCAGACCTTTTTGTACTTTGCTTTTATAGTCTTCTGCTCGGAAGCGGATTCGCCGCAGAGAAGCCAGCCGCCTTTTATGCTGTAGTAGCCGTCGCCGTGAATGTTGATTATAGCGTAAAGTCCGTTATCAATGCACATATCGACTACTTCCTGTACTCTGTCGAGCCACTTTGAGTCGATAGTGTAGTTGGGGCCTGCACCTATCTTCGAAAGATATGATACGGGGATACGGATAGACTTGAAGCCCTGTGCTTTTACCTGCTTGATGAGCTTTTCGGTAATTACGGGGTTGCCCCACGCTGTTTCGCTCGGTGTTCCGCCTGAGTTTGCCTCAAGCTGATTGCCGAGGTTCCAGCCGGGCATTAAGTTCTGCGAGAACTTAACAGAGTCGCCTTTTGTTGCGGCAGGTGCAGGCTCGGTCTTCTTTGTTGTGGTTGTTGCCGGTTTTGCGGTGGTGGTTTCCGGCTTCTTTGTTGTGGTCGTTGTGGTTGCAACGGTTTCCGGCTTCGTTGTTGTCGTTGTAGTTGTGGTTGTGGTCACGGTCGTTGTTGCTGCCTTTGTTGTGGTAGTCGCCGCTGTTGTTTCGGCTTTCGTTGTTGTAGTAGCTGTTGTTGTAGTAGCTGTCGTTGTTGAAGCCGAGCTGTTTTCAGATGATGTTGCGGCATTTCCCGAACAAGCGGAAATTCCCGTTATCACCATTATGCCGCTTAAAATTGCGGCGAGCATTCTTTTCTTCATAGGTACCTTTCTTTCCCTGACTGCCCGTTTTTTGAGGTACGGACAGCCGTTTTTTATTGCGTCAATCATATTGTAATGGTTTTCACGGAAAAAGTCAATAGCAAAACAGGCTTATCCGCAAATTTTGTTAAAACGATTACATGGCATTTGTAAAATGCAAAAACCGCCTGTAAAACCGTTAAGTCTTACAGGCGGTATACTATTATAATATATAGAGAGAAGTTCTTACTCGGAAACTTCTGTCGTATCTCCCGGAACAGCGTCGGGCGGTGTGACCGGCTCGGTTGTGCTGTAGTCGGGGTAGTAATCGTACTCGCTGCTTGTATCTATCGCAGAAAAATCATCTTTTGAGAAGGAATCTTCTGTTTCGACAAGGTAAACGCCGTCAAGCGCTGTCAGCTTTATCAGGAAGTTGCCGGGGCAATATACCTTTACTGCCGTAATATCCTTAGCGTTCTCCTCGAACAATGCGGCGATAGCCTCGCTACCCTTTACCTTTGTGTTATCGGAAAGATAAACCTCTGTAACACGGATGTTGCCCTTGCTGTCTGCCTTAGCTAAAATGCTCTGCATTTCTTCGGGCGTTACTGTATTTCTGAAAGTAACGTAAAGGAAAACATCTTCCGTGTTTTCATCCGCCTTGCTGTATGCCTCCATAGCCATTCTGAAACGGTCTTCCGCACTTATCGAGGTTGTCGGTGAAACAACAACAGGACTGCCGGAATTCAGCAGGGCGACGCTTGAAAATGTGATAGCTACAGCGGCTGCGGCTCCTGCCACAGAAAGCCAAACCGTTTTCAGCCTGCTCTTTTTAGCCTGTACAGACTTACCCATAGCGGCTTTTCTTATCTTATCGTAATCAAACGAATACTCGCTCATCAGTTCTTTGTAAAACTCGTTTGTATTCATCTGAAAGCCCCCTTCCGTAAGTCGTTATAATTTGAATTTTTTCTTTTGTTTTTCTATTGTGCGATAGAGCTTGTTTTTAACGGTAGACAGCTTGACATCAAGCGCCTTCGCTACATCCTCCAGCTTCATATCACACGCAAAATGAAGATAGAATATCTGACCTGTCAGTTCATCGGTCTTCATTATGTCATCGAAAATCTGTTTCGCAACGATCTTGTTGCTGATAACGTCCTCAAGCCGTTGCTGAGGCTTGGACATCTCCCGTTCGATAGCGACCATTTCTTCTTCGGTATAGTCGGAAAAGGAGGAAACCTTGTCATCCTTCTTCCTGTCCGAAAAATAGGTGCGGCATTCAAACTTCGCTATATTTATAAGGAAAGCCTCGGGGCTTTCGATGTCCTCATATCCTTTTTCGCTTATGCGCTTGAAGAAACGTGTATAGACGTTCTGAATAATATCTTCCGCATCTTCCATATTTCCGCATTTACTGACTACAAAACGGGAAACGGACCTACAGGTTTCGTTGTAGACACGGTTGAAATATTCTTCGTTATTCTCGTGACCTCCGTGAATCTCTGCGCCCATCGGCTCACCTCACTTTGTCACCTACTTTGTAGTAGGCTGAATTTCAGAAAAAGTTTCACTCGAAATGAAAATTCTGTGTATCGGATAAGTAAAAAAATACGAATGTTTTTTGTGCAGTATAACCATATATTGATTTTTGACTGCCGGGAGGCAGAATATATGGCACGAAGTGCGTGCTGTCTGCATATTTGCTCTATTATATTGTACATTAAACGGGGCGATTAGTCAAGGGAAACATACTAAACGGAGCGGAATAATGGAAATGCGGCGTTTGCAATATATACAAACGAAACAGCTTAAATCGCAGTATTTAATGCAGCTTCTGCTTTGCAAACGGCGAATGTATAATCAATTGTATTTCGGGAGGGGCAAGCCCGCTCCCCTACGAAAAGCGAGAGGGATAGTGCGGTTGTGGGAGGGTTGGTGCGGGGTGGGGAGATGGTGCAACGATTCCTCAATAGTTGACAGTGCTTTGCACTGAAACAGAAGCTCACCTTTGGGCAGACAGATTTGTCGTCAGATTGCATAAATTGAGTGCAGGCGGGCTTGCGCCTGTCAAACGAAATTTGTACAGGATGACGGAAAATATGCAAGCTTGGCGTGCGGCAAAGGCGATAGCCGTTAATTGTGCGGTATTGCCTTGAGTTTTTTGTTATACAAATTGTTGTATTTTCAGATTTAACGCTGTAAACGTACAAAATCGCATTAATCTTTATATTGTTTCACCAAAACAAAAAAGTTTTTTTGTGCAAAATGCCAATTGCAAATCTAATTGCGATATAGTATGATTAAAAATAGCTTAAAAGCTAGAAAAATATTTTATGGAGGACAAAAAAATGAAGTTTACAAGAACTTTAGCAAGTGTTGCAGCTGCAGCTTTAGCTGTATCTTCACTTGCAATCGGCGCTTCTGCAGCTGTTTTTAAGGCAACTGTTGAAGAAAACGGTGCTCCCGCATCTAACAAGTGGGAACTCAAGTACGATGAGTCTGTTTACGAATGGGCTCCCAATGTAACTAAGGTAGTTGCTACAATTACAAACGAAGCTTACGTTAACGGTGCTTTAGGCGGTAACGTAATCAATGCTGACGGTACATCCGGTTGGGCAGCTTCTGCTCAGTGCGAATCTGCTGCAGCAGGCACAAGCGAATGGGTATGGGACGGCTTAAACGGTCTCGCATCAGGTATGGTTACTAACGAAGAAACAGGCGAAACATCAGAGTCCGGTTACTTCAAGGTTGAGATCTGGTGGATGAACGCAGTTGAAAACGAAGACAAGTCAACTGCTCCTGCTACAACATTTATCGACAAGGTTGAATTCTTCGATAAGGACGGCAAGTCTCTTGCTGCTTACACAACTCCCACTGACCCCACTGCTGAAGTTACAACTTCACGCGCAGGTAAGTTAAACGTTGGTCTCGAAGCTCAGTTCGATTCAACAGTTGGTACAATCGGCGAATGGCCTTCACTTCCTAAGACAACTTTCAGAGATACAGGTAAGGACATGACTATTACTTACGATTTCTGGCAGTATGGTCCTGTTAAGTTTGGCGGCAACTACGTTGCTATTCAGACAGATCTCCCTTGGGAAGATTATGACAACAACACTAACTTATACAATGCTGACAACGTAAAGGTTTCTTCTATCAAGCTTGATGGCAAGGAATACGGCGATCTTACAAAGCTCGCAGTTAACAACGAAGGCGGCGGACTCAGAATCACTCTTATGAACGAGTGGAACGACAACTTCAAGAACGGCAACGCTCCTTTATCAGGCGTTGAGCTTCCCTCTTTCACAAAGTTCGAAATAACATTCTCAGTTGGCGAACCCAACGGAGCTGAAAAGCCTTCAGATCCTGTTAAGCCCGGCGAAACAGAAGATCCTGTTAAGCCCGGCGAAACAGAAGATCCTGCTGAGCCCGGTGCATCTTCAGGTACTGTAAACCCCGGCGAATGCTCAGGCGAGCCCGTTAACCCTCCTACAGGTGCTGCAGTAGCAGTTATCCCTGCAGTTCTCGCAGCAGCAGCAGTTGCTACAACAGGTATCGTTCTTAAGAAGAGAAGCAAGTAATCGCTTTTAAGTGATTAAACGCTTTAATTAAAGAGCATACAACCCCTCCGCTTATGGCGGAGGGGTTTTTGTTATATTGGGATACTATGGGTAAGAAAAAAGCTCCGCAACTGGTGGTGCGGAGCTTTTGCATTATATATTAGCTTATTGTTCATTATGGAAGGGTCTGCGTTTGTTTTCAAGTACGACCTTGACAATTGCAGAATATATATCCTTTCGAGCGTAGCTGCAATAGCCGTCTACTACCGAACGTTCCTCATCCTGCGTTACCGTTACTATTTTTACGGGAACAAGGTCAAGCACCTTTTCGGATATTATCCGCTTGCATTTTTCGCAGTGGCAGGTGTTGAAGCGTCTTAACGCATCGTCAAGTATCTCGTCAATGATTATGCGGTTTATGTCTATCGTTATCTGTCCTGTGTGACGTGTTACGCTTTTAACCGTCTGCTGTGGCTCATCGTCCTTCGGGATATGGAGCATCGGGTTATGCTTTGTGTGAGATTTAGGAGCGGATGTGCCTCGCTTTGACTGCGTATAGTTACGCAGTTTGTCCTCTACGGTGCTTTCGGCAAGCGATTTCTTCTCTCTTTCCTGCTCGGCAGGCGGTAAGAACGGATTGACACCTGAGGGTTTTGCATTTATAAGATTCATTACCTGTCTTGTCTTGCTTGATTTATATTCTTCTGCCACAGGAGGCGCTCCTTTCGTGAATTACTGTTTCTTTGACGGTCTGCGGACGGGACGTTTGCTGTCCTTTCTCTGCGATTTTTTCATCGGCACACCGGTCACTTCGTTGATAAGACTGCGGTATTCTGCTGTTGCCTTGGAGCGTGGGGCATATTCCATTATGGAAATGCCGTGTGCAGGGGCTTCCGCAAGAGAAACGTTTGTGCTTATCCTTGAGCTGAGTATCTTTGTGCCAAGCTGTTCGGCTATCATTCCGGCAAGCTCCTCAACTTCTTTTGTAAGCACAAGTCGGGGATTGTATTTATTAAGCAATATGCCTGTAATCTCCAGATCCTTGTTGTAATATTTCTTTACGGCGAAAATCGTTTCTTTAAGCTGTGCTATTCCCTGCAGGCTGAGTATCTCGGCTATCATCGGAATAATCAGCTTGTCCGCCGCTGTATATGCGTTTATCGTGAGGATTGAAAGCGCAGGAGGGGTGTCTATCATTATGTAATCATAATCGTCCATAACGTCCGACAGTGCCTCTCTGAGAAGGTACTCTCTGCCAACACCGGTAAGCTCAAGCTCACAGCCCGACAACAGTATGTTTGCGGGGATTACATCGCAGTTATCCGTGCATTGTATTGCCTCTTTTACGGTGCAGTTTCCCTTGAATACATCGTACATAGTATAGCTTTCTTCTGCGTCAGCACCAAGGCTGAAGCTGAGATTTCCCTGCGGATCGAGGTCTATTGCAAGAACGCTCTTGCCGCTTTCGGTTAGTCCTCCGCAGAATGCGGCGCAGGTCGTGGTTTTGCCGACACCGCCCTTCTGATTTGTTATCGCTATAACAACTGCCATACAGTGTATCCTCTCTTTGCCTTATCGGGTTAAATTTTAGTTTTTCAAATTATTTACAGATAAAAGCAATCATACCCGCTGAAAAAGCGGGTATGAATATTTCTGATTACTTTAATTACAATGTGTGCTGAAGATCTTCCATCTCTGAATCTTCGGGCTGATAGATGTGGTAGTTTGCCTTACCGTTCTTCTTTACGAAGTACATAGCCTCGTCAGCGGCGGCAACTACCTTGTTGCTGTCATCGCCGTGTTCGGGGTAGAACGCTATACCGATACTTGCCTTTACGTTTATCGAAACGTTGGCAAGCTCGGAGTGGTAGCCCTCGTAAAGCTCATCTATAAGGTCAAGCGACAGGCTCTCTATCTCCTCGATCTGCTTAGGATCAGTGATACAAAGAACAAACTCGTCACCGCCGAAACGTCCTGCGAATCCGCTTCCCTTTACACGCTGTTTGATACAGCCGGCAACATACTTGATAACCTCGTCACCTACGGAATGTCCGAAACGGTCGTTTATGAACTTGAAGTCGTCAACGTCTATAAAGAGTACCGCAACCTTTGCGTGTGCGCTACGCTCAATCTCGCTCTTAAGCTCACGCTCAAATGTGCTTCTGTTATAAAGCTGTGATAAGAAGTCATAGCTTGCACGCTCGGAAAGCTGAAGCTCAAGCTTCTTTTCGCTGTCTATGTCGGTTACGACACCGATAACACGGAGCGGTTCGCCAAGACGGTCGGTTACGCAGAGCGCACGGATAGAGAACCATAACAGGCTTCCGTTTTTTGTGGTCATCTGATACTCGCCGCTGTGACCTGTTCTGTTCTTGAGCAGTGTGCTTATATCACGCTTATAGATTTCGGCATAATCCTCCGACATTATCTTATCAAGGAACTTACCGTTTGCAAGCTGAGCTTCTGACGGGTCTATGTCGAACTTCTCCTTGAAGTTATCCGAAACGTACATTGTTTCCTTGTGGAAATCCCACTCGAACAGCATATTGTCCGAAATGTCCGAAATCGTTCTGTGAAGCTCCTCAGACATGCTTACGTCATCGAGCATATTGTTGAACAGCTCGGAAATATCCTTGAACTCATTGTGTGTCTTTATATCAAGACGCTTGTCACGGTCGCCCTCCTGTATCTCACGGGCAACCTTTACCATCTCGTTCATCGGGTTTACGATAGACTTTGTGATAAGAATACCGAGCAGTGCGCATATAACAGCAAGAGCCACCATAACACCGAGCGATATTGCGAGCGGAACTGTGATCTGCGACATTGCCATATTTGCAGGGTAAACACTTACCCACTTCCAGTTTGACGTGGACGCACCTGTGAAATAATTGTAGCAGCCAAGCTTGCCGCCTGCGTTATAGTCAACGTTATTTTCAGCCGATGTGGGCTTAGTTGTGGACTTCATAACATCTATTATTCCGCTGTCGGAAATATCATCTATCTTCTGTACGGCGGTACCATCGTAATTCAGCACGCATCCTGTGCCGTCGGTTACGGAAAGATAGCCCTTGCCGTCGCCGTATGACGACTTAGACAGTATTTCGCTTATCTTTGAAAGGTCGATAATCTCTATGGCGAATCCGTCGATATTGTTAAGGCCGTCTGCATCTATGCTCTTTGCAACGTAGAACACGCTTGTTTCGTAGTCCTCGTTATTCATATAGATCTTTGAAATCTTTATCGAGCCTTCGGAATAGCCCTCAAGCTCCTCGAAGCCGAAGAAGCTCTCCTTCATGCCCTGTATATCCTCATATTCGTAAACGATATTGCCGGAAGAGTCGGTTATCACAAGGTTCTTGAAGCCGCTGTTCCTGTCGGCTATATTCTCGGCAATGAGTGAAAGCGATGCCTTTGCGTCATCACCCTGACCGCTCTGTGCAAGCGTTCCTGCAGGCCTGCTTAATGAAAGATAAGCAACATCGGATATACACTCGTTTATGTACTGATTGATTATCTCCTGCTGAGCCGCACCTGCCGCTCTTGCAAACTGGCTTACCGAATTTGCGGCAAAGCCCGTCATACTGAAATACCCCACTATGCCGACTATCAGCATCGGTATTACGGCGAAAGCCGTAGTGAGTATGCGTAAAGTCGTTTTGATCTTTAATGACTGCATTTTATAAAACCTCCGAAACCCTTAAATTCAATATCAATCAACCGTTTCATAATTTTATGTTAATTTAAAATCTGTCAAATCATATCACGTTTTTCACGTTCCTTCTGCAGCATTTCAAACTGCAGCTTGTAGATATATCTTGAAATAGTTTCTTCCTGCGAATGAGAAACACCGATAAAGCGGCAACCGTAGCCTGTACCGGTTTCCTGCGAATCTATCGCCTGTTCTCTCAGCACCTCCGCATTAAGCTCAAGGCGTGAGCCGGACAGATTGATTATCATCAGCAATTTGTCGCCCTTGGCGAAATGCCTGCGTGCGTCTGTGCAGATGAAAAATACTCCGCCGACATTTATATCCTTGATGTATATTTCGGCAGGCGGATCAAGCGGGGTGGGCTTGTCGTCGCCCTCCTGCATCCTGAGCGTTATAAACGCTCTTTCATTCGTTTTTATCTTGAAATATCTTCTGCGCTCTTCAAGAAGCTCCGCCTTGTCGGGTCTTAATATCACATTAAGCTGGCGGTCGGTCGATACGGATACGTTTGTCTTGTATCTGTAACGGTCGCCGTCACGCATACGGGCAATGACGTAAACATACTGAGATGTGTCGATCTCGGGCATTCTCCGTCCCTTTATCATCAGCATATTGTCGATAATATTATCGTTAAGGTCGTACATTATCGGAAAATCGAAGTTGTTCTCGGTGTACATCAGCCGCTCACCGTCAAGCGAGGTTATCTCAAAAGAAGTAAAGTCTTCTTTCTTATAGCTCAAAAAGCACAACTCCCCTTTCCTTAAGACACGGGGAAAAGGCATTACAGCCGCACCCAACACGCCTATATTATCATTTATCATTAAGTATACAATAAATTGAACAATAAATCAAGCAGAATCGGCAGTTTTTTAGTCGGTTTTTAAAAATTCTGCGAATTGTTTAAAAAGTACAGCTTGTTTTTATACAAATTAATTAAGAAAAGTTCGTTGACTTTTGTAAGGCGGCTATAATATAATTAGTATAAGGAGAAGTTTGTCGTAAGGGAGGTGCGGTAGCGGAATGTTGTTCCGCAGGGTCTATGCAGAATTTTTTTCACGCCGACACATCAAAAGCACGCACTGTCTGCGAGAAAGCAAGCGTAGCTGTCGGAGCTGTGCTTGCGCTCCCGGCGCTTCTGAGCCTTATGTCGCTGATAATACAGACAAGAAATTGGCGGACGGAGGGGTTTCTCGCCGCAGGACTTGCTATTCCTGCGATATGCGTTGCCGTGTGGCTTGCGTTCACCTTTCTTTTGTTCTTTATATGCGAAACACGGTCAAGACGTATAAAACGATGCACCTACTTCGAGATACAGAAATCCGCCGCAATTCTCAGCAGGTACGGCGGAAAAATATCGGCGGACACGGGCGGGATACAACGCAGGCTGTATATAATACCGTATGACGAGATGAAGCTGTCTGTGAAAAAAGGCAGGCTTGTCTTTACGGGGAAAATCAGGTGCTACGAGGGCGATTCTGACCGTCTGGGGTACCACATAAGGCAGGGCAAGCCTGAATTTGACAGCTGGTGGCTTAATGAAAACGGCTTCAGGGAAATATCCTCGCTGACGCTTCCGCATTGCTTTCCAAAGCAGAAAACGATTTTCAGACACTGCTCGCTCGCTCAGAAGCGGTATCTGCTAAGGTGCGAGAAAAAGAAAGCCGCCGAAACAAAGCCCGTTTCAAGACCGAAAACAAGAATGGTCTACAGACAGGCAAGGAAAAGAACGTTTACCGAGCTTCCCACATTCGACAGGAAGTGGTAGCTTATACGATTGTGCAGTCTGACTAAAAAATACAGCCGTTGCATATTGTCAGTCACCGCTTTTAGAGAATCGTACAAAAATCAACAGATTTTTCCTACCAGCCTTGCAAAACGGTAAAAAATGTTGTATAATATACAATTGAGTTGTTAGAACTGTAACTCGAAATTTGTTAAAATCGCACCAAAAACCATATAATGTTAACATAACTTAAGGTGGTTTTCTACATATTGTAACTTTGTTACACCGAAATACAAAATACGGAAATCGTTCATCGTATTAACTGTTTATGACACGGGGAACATTTCCTGAGAAGGACCGCTTGAAAAGGAGGATATATGGCACTTTTCAACACAAACGCTTTTCGCATTACCGAACAGGGTCTGTCTGTTCTGTGGCAGAAGCAGCAGATAATCGCACAGAATATAGCAAACCAGGATACGCCCGGATATAACTGCAAGTATCTTGATTTTTACGCTGTACTCAAGGACAGAATGGAAAGCACGAGCGTCGTCGGAGGTAAGGCGAAGGAAGGCTCAAAGCAGGTCGAGCTTGCTACCAGAGTGTACGAGGACACTGCGACCAACACTCAGCCGGACGGCAACAACGTAGACGTTGATTCGCAGTCAAACGAGCTTGCGAAGGTACAGCTTCACTATCAGGCTCTCAAGAACCAGATGAACGGAGAGTTCACAAGGCTGCGTTCGGCAATGAAAACGTAATTTTAGGCAATACCGCACAATTAACGGCTATCGCCTTAAAGCAGACGCTTTAAAATAATGGATTATATACAGTGAAACGGATTTCAACGCTTTTTTGACATACAGAAAGGAGTTTTTTGCATGGCATTTTTAAGCTCGCTTAATATAGCCGCATCGGGCATGGCAGCGGAAAGACTGCGTCTTGATGTAATTTCGCAGAACGTTGCGAACGCAAAAACCACCAGAACGGAGGACGGTACGCCGTACAGAAGGCAGATCGTACTGTTCAGCGAAAACAAGGGTTTCAACTCTGTGCTTGAGGAAACTATAGCAAAGAGGAAAGAAAAAATAGCAGGGGGAGTGCCTGCGAATACTGTTTCTGCGACTAAAAACAAGGGTGTTCTTGTTACTGAGATAGTCGAGGACGAAACACCGCTCACACCGGTCTATGACCCGACACATCCCGACGCAGACGAGAACGGCTATTACTATCTGCCAAACGTTGACGTGGCGGAAGAGGAAATGGACGCTATGGCGGCTACACGTTCGTATGAAGCCAACCTTGCTGTGCTGAACGCTGTGAAATCAATGGCGCAGACGGCACTCAGCATAGGAAACAACTAACGATACCCGAAAGGAACCGATATAAATGTTTATAGTACCGCTTACAAGCAGTATCACACCTATGGAAACGATGAGTCAGAAAAAGCAGACCGAAAGCACAGATGACGGCGAAGCAACGTTCTTTGATGTTTTTGAGTCGCTTGTAAAGAACGTCAAGGAAACCGACGCACAGGTACAGAAGGATTCTGTCGATCTTATGCTCGGCGACGTGGACGATCTTGCGCAGATACAGGTAAATCTCGAAAAGGCGGCTACCGCTGTGGATCTGCTTGTTACTGTCAAGAACAAGGCTGTTGACGCATACAACGAGATAATGCGTATGACCGTCTGATCAATAATGATCTACACTTCAAGGGAAGGATACATATATAGATGAAGGATAAGCTCTCCGCTTTCTGGAGCGGATTCAAAGATAAATGGAGCTCGCTTGCGAAAAATCTGCGGATATTCATAATAACTGCGGTATCGGTAGTAATAGTTGCCGCAATAGTGCTTGCGATAGTGCTTAATCAGAAGGGATATACGGCTATTTATACCGGACTTGACAGCGAGGAAAGCTCGCAGGTCGTTTCGGCAATAAACGAGCTTGGAATAACGGACGTAAAAATGGGTACGGACGGCAGTATCTCTGTACCGAGCGACCAGGCGGACAATGTAAGAATGCAGCTCAGCATACAAGGATACCCCAAGTCAACGTTCAACTTTGATGTATGGAACAGCGGCATAGGCATATGGTCGACCGACACCGAAAAGAAGGTACTTCAGATACAGCAGTTACAGACGCATCTTATGAAAGCCATCAACACCATAAGTGCGGTCAAGAACTCTTATGTTATAATCACTATGCCGGAGAACAGCAATTATGTTATCTCCACGGACAGCGAAGAACCGAGAGTCAGCGTAAAGCTCGATTTAAAGAACGGCGCACAGCTTACGAGCGATCAGGTCGAGGGTATCTATGCACTGGTGCTGAACTCTTTGCCGGGTCTTGAGCGTGAAAACATATCAGTACTCGACTCGGACGGCAAGCTGCTCAGCGGTGAGAACACAACCGTTGAGGAGGACGTGCTGTACCAGTCAAGGCTGAACTTTCAGGAGCAGATGCAGAGCCTGCTCAAGAGCCAGCTCAACGATACGCTGAAAAAGCTGTACAAGGACTACACGATAAACGTAAACGTAAAGCTCAATTACGATAACTCAAAGTCGGAATATACCATCTACACGCCGTCTGTAGCAGAGGACGGTACATCGGGCGGTATGATAGAAAGCTCAACAAAGAACGAGGGCTGGGGCGGTATAGGCTCGCTGTCGGGCGTTGTAGGCACAACAAGCAACAGCGACATCTCACCGAACTATCCGACTATCACGGGCGACGGCGATAACCAATATTACTATCAGAACAGCATTACCGTAAAGCGTCTTGTAAACACCGAGATAAGACAGCTTGAAAAGAACGGCTATTCGGTAGATAAAATAACGGCGGCTGTAACTGTAGATCAGATCAATATGCTTGAAGCGGACAAGGAACAGCTCCGTGAAGTAATTGCGTTTGCTATCGGCGCAGACGTTGCAAATGTTACGGTTGCAAACTACCCGTTTGTTATAAACGGCAACAACGGCACTAACGGCAACGGCAATACGATAAACAGAGGCGGAAGCGTTGACTGGACGGTTTATATCATACTCCTGCTCGGACTTCTTGTGCTTGCACTGCTTATCGTAGCTATTCTTACAAGCAACGCAAAGAAGAAGAAACGTGCAAAAGCAAGAGCCAAGGCGGCGGCCGCACAGGCAGCGGCGGCACAGGCGGCGCAGGAATCTGCCGCTCTCAGCTTTGAGCCTCAGCCTCAGCCGGACGAAGAATTCAACATACAGCACCTTGACGACTATGACGACGAGTCAAAGAGTGCGGTTCTCAAGAAGGAAATCAAGGATTTCTCACGCACAAATCCCGATGTCGTTGCCCAGCTCATACGTTCTATGATGAAAAACGGCGAATGATATTGACAGCATAAAGGAAGGATATATATGGAGGCACTCACAAGCGCACAAAAGGCGGCGATAATCATAAGCTCTATCGGTACGGAAAATGCGTCCGAGGTATTCAAGCACTTCTCCGACGAGGAGGTAGAGCAGATCACGCTTGAAATAGCAAGAATGAACTAATACCCTATGGAAGTGGTGGACAGCGTTCTTAACGAGTTCTATGAGCTTTGCCTTACCCAGAAGGTAATATCCGAGGGTGGTGTGGAGTATGCCCGTGACATACTTGAAAAGGCATTCGGTCCGCAGACGGCACAGGCGCTGTTTGAAAAGATAACGAAGCAGTTCCAGACAAAAGCGTTTGCATTTGTCCGCAAGGCAGACTATAAAAACCTGCTTGCAATGGTACAAAACGAGCATCCGCAGACAATAGCACTGATACTTTCTTACGCAAGGAGCGATCAGGCATCGGCGATTTTAAGCGAACTGCCCAAGAAAACAAGGATAGATGTAGTCGAGCGTATGGCTAAGATGGACAGGGCATCGCCCGATGTCGTAAAGTCTATAGAGCGCACGCTTGAAAAGAAGTTTGACAATCTTGTTACCGCCGACACCACAGAGGTCGGAGGTATAGACTATGTTGCGGAGGTCATGAACAACGTAGACCGTGCAACAGAAAAATACATATTCGACGAACTGACGCTGAGAGATCCGAAGCTGGCAGACGATATACGCTCAAAGATGTTCGTATTCGAGGATATAGTAACTCTCGACAATATGGCTATACAGGCATTTATACCGGAGGTCGATTCAAAGGATCTTGCGGTTGCTATCAAGGGTTCTACTCCCGAGGTTGCAGAGTGCATCTATGCAAATATGTCTACCCGTATGCGTGAAAGTGTACAGACAGACGTTGAGTATCTTCACAATGTCCGTATGCGTGATGTTGAGGAGGCTCAGCAGAGAATCGTATCCATCATACGCAGACTTGAGGACGAGGGTACTCTCGTTATCTCAAAGGGCGGCAAGGAAGACGAAATCATCGCATAATACGAAAGCGAGGAATATATTTTGGCAGGCGTATTCAAGGCGGGTCGGGGCGGTTATTATCCCGTACAGCCTACAACAGATACAGTTGTTATCGACAACTCAATAAAGGTAAAGCCTGTCGCACCGCAAGCTCCCTTGCAGGAAACAGTGACGGCCGACACCGCAGAAAATACGGCGGTCGCCGATGAAGCATCGGCAAAGCACAGGCAGGAGCTTGAGCAGGAAAAAGAGAAGATAACAAGCTATTATCGTGAGCAGGGTGAAAAGGCACTTGCCGATGCCCGTGAAAAAGCACAGAGAATACTCAGCGAAACCGAACAGCAGGCGCAGGATTATGCCGCACAAGCAAAGGCACAGGCTGAGGCAATCTTTGAAAAAAGCAGGTCGGACGGCTTTGCGAAGGGTCACGAGGACGGATATGCCGCAGGGCTTGACAAATGCCGTGATATGCTGTCGGAGCTGAAAAGGCTCAGCGAGCAGATGGTAAGCGACAAGGCGGAGCTTTTTGACAGCTACGAGGTCGAGATATTCGACACGGTAATGGAGATAGTAAACCGCATAACGCTGAATTCTCTCGGTCAGAAGGACAAGGCGGTCGTCAAGAAAACGATAAAGGAAGCGGGAAAAAGCTTCCGTGGCAGTGAATATGTAAAGCTGACCTTATCAAAGACCGATGTCAGCGAGGAGATGGCGGCGGATACCGAATATTTCAAAAAGCTGTTCACAAATGTAAAAAACGTGGAGGTCGAGGTGCTTAAGGACGCACCGAGCGGTACTGTCATAATTGACAACGGCAGTGAAATTACCGACGCCGGAATACAGACACAGCTCAAGATGATAGAGGAGCTGGGCAGAGGAAAGTACCGCAGAGTGCCGTCAAGGAAAAAGGCCGGGAAGCAGGAGGAACCTGCGGCACAGGCAGAAACCGACAATGACGGCGGCGAAGAACAAAGCGAATAACTCCCTTATTTGAAAGGACTTTAACATGGATCTCGGCGGATTTCTGACAGAACTCAGAACTACCGATACATATAAGTATCTGGGTAAAATTGAAAAGATAGTCGGAATGACGATCGAGGCGAGCGGACCGCTGTGCAGTATAGGCGATGTGTGCCGTATCTACACAAAGGATATGAAGTCGCATATCCCTGCCGAAGTGGTGGGATTCAACGAGCATAAGGTACTGCTTATGCCGTATACCGACCTTGAGGGCATAGGGCCCGGCAGTATAGTTGACAACACAGGCGACAAGCTGAATGTAAGAGTCGGCGACAAGCTGATAGGAAGAATAATCGACGCACTGGGAAATCCGCTTGACGACGGAGAGCCGATTGAATATACAGACACAGTGCCTATAGCGGGCATTCCTGTAAATCCGCTCACCAGACCGAAAATACACGAGCCTATAGAGCTTGGCGTAAAGGCGATCGACGGACTTCTCACAATGGGCAAGGGGCAGAGAATGGGTATCTTTGCAGGCTCAGGCGTAGGCAAGTCAACGCTTATGGGTATGATCGCACGAAAGGTAAAGGCCGATCTCAACGTTATAGCGCTTGTAGGCGAGCGTGGCAGAGAGGTAAGAGAATTTATAGAAAACGACCTCGGAGAAGAAGGCATGGCAAGGTCGGTCGTTGTTGTCGCAACATCGGATCAGCCTGCGATGATGAGAAATAAATGCCCTATGACGGCTACGGCTATAGCGGAATATTTCTGCTCTCAGGGCAAGGATGTTCTGCTGATGATGGATAATCTTACACGTTTTGCTATGGCACAGCGTGAGATAGGTCTTTCGACAGGCGAGCCTCCCGTTGCAAGAGGCTATACCCCGTCAATATACGCCGCAATGCCGAAGTTGCTCGAAAGGGCGGGAAACTTCGAAAAGGGCAGTATAACGGGAATTTATGCTGTGCTTGTTGAGGGTGACGATACAAACGAGCCTATATCGGATACCGTAAGAGGTATAATTGACGGACATATAGTGCTGAGCCGTAAGATAGCGGCGCAGAACCATTATCCTGCAATTGACATACTGCCGAGCATCTCACGTCTTATGTCGGCAATTGCAGACCCGGAGCATAATAAAGCGGCAGGAAAGCTGAGAAATCTGCTTGCGCTTTACAACAACAACGCAGACCTTATCTCGATAGGAGCGTACAAGAAGGGTACAAACCCGGCTCTTGACGAGGCGATAAAGAAGATAGACAAGATAAACGATTTTCTGATGCAGGGAATGTATGAATCGTTCTCGATGGAGGATACCATAAAGCTGTTAAAGGCGGCGGTTTCCTGATATTAATGCGATATGAAGAAGTTTAATTTTACATTGCAGTCGCTGAAAAAGTACAACGATCAGGTGCTTGACAGCGAGAAATCAATACTCGGCAGACTAAGGGCGGAGCTTGCGGAAATGCAAAGCGAGCTTGACGCAAAGGTGGCTGAGTACGAACAGAGCATAGACAAGCTGAACGAGCTTGTGCGGGGCGGCACTACCGCTATGAGATTATCGCTGCACAAGAAATATGTTTCCTCTTTGCAACAGGACATATATCGCATAAAGGGGCTTATGGCGCATAAGCGTGAGGAAATTGAAACTCAGCTTCAGAAGGTCATAGACGCTACAAAAGAGGTTTCTAAGCTTGAAAAGCTGGAGGAAAAACAGCTTGAAGAGTACAGATACGCCTCTCAGAAGGAGCAGGAGCAGATCATAGAGGAATTTGTGACAAACGGCTCTTCAAACGGAGGTAATACACCGTAAATTGTTGACATATAGTTCGAAATGTGTTACAATACAAGGTGGAAAGCTGTGCAATTTTCATAAATTTTAACGGTTCAAACACGTTAAATATATAAAAGTTGTTAAAAAGCATATATTGTTTTTGACAATGAATAGTGCTGAAAGGGGGTGAGATATGATGAATGGGACAGCAGTATTGCCTGCCGTTGTTACAACGTTTGCAGGCAATGCCGCCACAATCTCGGCAGGTAGCGTACAAAACGGCTCAGCAAGCGGTACTGCCGGAGGCTTCTCCGATACGCTCGGTGCTATGGTAACAAGCGGTCAGCAGCGCAATATGAACTCGGCTGTGCGAATGAATGCCGATAATAAGGCTGTTATGAACGGCGAGATATTAAGCGGGCTGAACGAGCTTGAGCAGAATGCACAGGAACTGAAGGAACTGCTTAAAACAGCCGAGCTTGCAGGATATCTGCAAGGCGGTACGATGCAGTTTTATGCCGATGCAATGCAGACGGACAACAGCGAACTTATGCAGATCATGAACGGTCTTGAGGTCAGCAGTCCGATAGGCGATGTGTTATCAGAAGAAGGCGCTTTCAGCGGAATTTCAGACGGGAATGACGTTAATACGGCTCTCGGTTTACAAAACGGAGAGATTTCCGCCGCAAATGATTTTGCGAGTGAAATTCAGATGAATAACAGTGACTCTGCGGATACTGTAAACCAAACGAACGTCAAAGCGGAAATCGCTTCAGACAGCATTGCCGGTGAAAATGCTGTGGCTGCAACGGCTGACAAGTCAGACGCTTTTGCAAGCATGGCTGTCGGAAATGCCGAAAAGTCTTCAGATGCGGATAATATACGTTCAAAGGCGGATATGATTTCTACCGAAAAGACCGATTTCGTCGAGAAGATGGACTTTATCAGGAAAACAGATATTACCGGGAAAACAGGCAGGCAGGAAACATCCAGTATAAAAGCAGATAGTTCTGAGGCTGTTAAGACTGAATTTACGGTAACGTCATACGAAAAATACGGCGACAACAGCGTAAAGCAGGATATACAGACGCAGGATGACAGCACGCAGAGAATGGCATTTGCCAAGCGAAGCATCGAAAGCAAGAGCGATGAGCTTAGAGCGATAGCCAAAGGAAACGAGGTTACTAAATCGGACAGCGACCTTGAAACCGAGCAGAAGGTTACCGACAAGAATGCGGTAAGCGATATGCTTGCAAAGGACAGTAATGTATTTGCAAGAACAGAAAGCCGTTATGACGAAAACGGGCAGGAAATCCGCACGGTCAGAGTACCGATAAGCGATATGGCTGAGTTTGTGAGCGAACACGCACCTAAGGCGAACGGCAGAAGCACGCTTACGGTTGTGCTTACACCCGAAACACTGGGCAAAATCACGGTTCGTATGGCAAATGAGGGCGGAAAGCTCACGGTTGAGATACTGACGGAAACTCAGGCGGCGAAGGAGCTTTTACAGGCAAGGTCACAGCAGCTTGCGTATGCGCTGAAGAATGACGATATAGAGCTTACCTCGTACAAGGTGGAAACCTCGCAGGCAGAACTTTTCCAGAGAGATTTTGACGGCAGCAGTAAGAACCCTTACAGACAGCAGTCGCACAGTCAGCAGAAGAATGACACGGATGACTTTGAAAATCTGTTGGGGGAGATTCAGACAATGGACTGATTTTTATCGGTCGGACTGACATGAAAGGATAACAGATGGCAGACATTTCAAGTCTTCAGAGTGTACAGTCAAATCACGAAAAGTATAAGGACCTTTTCAAGAATTCGGGCAAGAACGATACGATAAGCACAGATACGTTCTTCAGTCTGCTTATGGCGGAAATGAGCAACCAGGATCCGCTTGAGCCTACGTCAAATACCGAGTTCGTGTCGCAGATGGCACAGTTCACGGCATTACAGGCACAGCAGGACAATCTGAAGTACAGTATGTCAAACTATGCGGCAGGTCTTGTAGGCAAGACGCTTACAATGAATGCGCAGAGCGACGACGGAACGCTTTTATCGGGCGTATGCACCGGAGTAAGCATCAGCGGAAGCGATGTGAAGGTAGTAGTTGACGGCAAGCAGTACGATTTATCGGCGGTAAAGGCGATAAGCGATACGGTAAGCAAGGGTACGTTACACACGATGACCGAGGCACTGGGATATGTGGGCAAGGAAGTAACGGTAAAGGTACTCGGCGACGACGGCAAATTCTACTATGCAAAGGGCAAGGTCGAGTCGGCAGAAATGCAGGACGGCGACGCAAAGATAGTGATAGACAATTATCTCTACTCTATTGACGAGATAGTACACGTCAGCGAGGGTACGGGAAGTACGGCTGACAAGAACACGGGAGCTCCGGCAGGAAGCACCGGGGGCAACAAGTAAATAAAAAGGCGGCAGTGTTATGTTGATAAATGAACTAAAGCTGCGGAATCTGCAGATTTCGACAGGCAACGTTAACACCGCAAAAGCAGGGAATGCTGAAAAGGCCGCACAACAGTCGGGAGGAACATTTGCAGAAGCTCTGCAAAGCGAGCTTGATGCAAGAAACTCGGCGGTAGGCTTTTCGAAACACGCAATGAAGCGTATAGAAAGCAGAAATATCGAGATACTTGACTCGGATATGCTGCAAAGACTTAATGACGGCATTGAGATAGCCGCAGAAAAGGGCAGTAACGAAACACTGGTACTCGTAGACAGGACTGCTTTTGTGGTAAGTGTGAAAAACCGCACGGTAATCACAACTATGTCACAGGAAGATTTAAAAGGAAATATTTTTACGAACATCGACTCGACCGTAATTATGTAATACCGGACCGAAAGGAAGTATTCCTTACCCCGAATGACAGACGGGTAAGAACGGTCGGCACGATGGAGAAAGGAACAGATCATGGTTAGATCTTTATTCTCGGGCGTGTCAGGATTAAAGACACATCAGCAGAAGATGGACGTTATAGGTAACAACATTGCAAACGTCAACACTACGGGCTTCAAGACAAGTGTAACTACCTTCCAGGAGGTATATTACCAGACTAAGAAGAACGGCTCGGCAGGTTCTAACCTCCAGGGTGGTGTAAATCCCTCTCAGGTAGGTTACGGCACTAAGCTGGGCGCTATCGGACAGGTAATGGGACAGTCGGGCTTCACATATTCTGACAGCGTTTATGACTGTGCTTTATCGGGCGACGGATTTTTTCAGGTAATGGACGAAGCCGGCAACATCTTCTACTCAAGAGCAGGCGTTTTCAACGTTGATAACGCAGGAAACCTCGTAGACTCAAACGGTAATATGGTACTCGGCGTAAGCGGTGACGCAACAGGCGTTGACGCATCTTCAAACAGAATTACATTCGTAGTTCCCGAAGTTCTCGACAACGAAGCCAGCTACTCAAAGACAATTACATACAAGGGCGGTACATATCCGCTTACAGTATCGGCAGATACAGCGACACCTGACGGCAACATATCTGTAGGATTTACCGTAGGTGAGAGCGATTACGCTTATATGAGCGGAAACAAGCTCGTTGTACAGCTTAACGAAAAGAATGATTATACAAACCTCAACGATCTTGAGGATGCTGTTACCCGTGCATGTGAAAACGGCGGTGTAAGCATTGAGGGCGTACTTCCGCTCCACTTTGAGCTTGATACGGTGCCTCCTGCGGCAGATATTCCTGCAACGACAGCTACAAACACAATGAAGCTGGACGACGGAACAACAAAGGCTTCTCTTACATTTACGACAGTAAACGCAGGAGAATACGCAAACAACTACACGATAAACTTAAGATATTCAAAGAATGCCGCAGACACAACGGCAAAGTGGTCGGACAACGGTCTTACAATAAGCGTTTGCCCCGGTGCTACGGTAGCCGACATACAGGCGGCTGTAGACAAGGCGGCAGGCAGTAACGAAAAGTATCAGCTTAAGGTTACAAGTACGGACTGGGACGCTGCAAACGGCGCACTTGAAACGCTTCTTGCCACAGACGGCAAGGTAGGTCTTGCAGGCGGCTCGAACAACTTCTTCTCTGATATGGTCCAGCTTCTGGGCAATATCAAGATGACAGACGGACGTGTTGCGGCTACGCAGACGGTAAAGGATCTTGACAGCGTATATATCAACGAGGACGGCACTATTTACGGTGTACACAGCGTACACGGTATCATAATGCTCGGCAGAATTGATATTGTTACATTTGATAACCCCAACGGTCTTGAGCAGGTGGGAAGCTCCTACTGGAGAGAAACTCTTTCATCGGGTCAGCCTCAGGTAAACATTGCAGGCGAAAACGGTTCTGCTTCTGTAGTATCGGGTGCGCTCGAAATGTCTAACGTTGACTTGTCGCAGGAATTCTCCGATATGATCATCACACAGAGAGGCTTCCAGGCAAACTCAAGAATCATCACCACTTCGGACACGATGCTCGAAGAAATAGTAAACCTCA
>OIEH01000057.1_pt1 | contig 79540 bp, 90 predicted proteins | sample 1604811 | NCBI WGS metagenome assembly OIEH01 (sample SAMN01760945, study PRJEB22395) | human gut metagenome | reverse complement strand
AAAAAATCCCGCAAATATTTAAATTATTTTGGGACATTTTCAAAAATTATTGACATAAAAAAATACATATCATAGTTTAATACCTTGATATGTATTCCTTCTTTTCATTTCCTTATCTATATCATTCAATAATTGACATTTATCAACTAACCACCTAGGTTCTACCAAAGTTTCCTTATCAGGATCCGATGTAATCCTATTAATAACAATCTCCGGTCTTAATAATTCTAATTGTTTTATAACAATATCAATATATTCTTCTTTAGACAAAATTTTAAACCTTTCTTTTTTATACATCGTATCAATAACCGTATCTTTTATAATATATAACATATGAATTTTAATACCCTGTATATCTAACTTATTTAAATATCTAACAGTATCTAACATCATTTCTTCTGTTTCATAAGGTAACCCATTAATTATATGAACACAAACATTAATATTTCTCTTCCTAAGTTTAACAACCATATCCTCAAATTGTTTTAAACTATGACATCTATTTATAAGAATAGAAGTCTTTTCATGAATAGTTTGTAATCCCAATTCAATAGTTAAAAAAGTCCTCTTACTAAGTTCTTCAAGATAATCCAAACAATCCTCACTAATAGCATCACACCTAGTAGCAATATTAAGACCAATAACATCATTCTGTTTCAAAATACATTCGTATTTTTCTTTTAAAACATCCAAACTCGCATAAGTATTTGTTCTAGCTTGAAAATATCCAATATATTTACAAGGAATATGTTTTTTATTAACCACTTCTTTCATCTTCAAAAACTGTTCTTCTAAACTATCTTCCTTGTCTCCACCAAATTCACCACTTCCACTTTTAGAACAATAAATACATCCTCCATATCCAATACGTCCATCTAAATTAGGACAACTAAATCCACCATTTAAACTAACTTTAAATACTTTAATACCAAATTTATTTTTATAAAAATAATTTAAAGTATGATATCTTTTATTATCTAATGTATACTTAAACATAATATTTCACCCAATATAAGTATAACACAAAATATTGTATTAAATATAATTATATCGTATAATAACAAAATGTATATTATTAATTATTGATTATATATTAGTATTAAAGGATGTGTATTTATGGAATTACCAAAAAAAGGTTTTATATTACCAGATGGTATAATATTAGATTGCTTTGGAGAAAGACATTGCATAAGAGCATTAAGTTACATAAAGTATAACTGTCAAGAAGAATATGATAAAAGTATTTTTAACAATTCACCAGTAGATTATTTAATAATAGAGCGTGGAGCAATAAAATTAGATTTAAATAATCGTATATTTCATTTTTTCTATTCAGATGATGTTATGAATTCATATAAGAAAGATACTATTGAAATGCTAAAAAAAGAAGGCTATAACGAATTTATAGTTAATAACCCTCATAAAAATGTCCTTTCTTCCATAAGAACGTCCTTGTATGGACGACTAGGAATTGTTCCAGAACCGCCATTAACAAGGAAAAGATAAATTTATTCCACTGTAACAGACTTAGCCAAATTTCTTGGTTTATCAATGTCTGTTTTTCTTAATTTAGCCACATGATAAGAAATAAGCTGAAGCATAACAACAGTAAGAATAGGGTCAAGTAAAGGAATGCTTTTAGGAATTTTTATTAAAATATCATAAGTATCCTTATCTATTTCTAAGTCATCACGAGCAATAATAATAGAATAAGCACCTCTTGCCACAACTTCCTTTATATTACTAATAGTTTTATTTTTAATATTATCATTAGTAATAATAGAAATAACTATGGTATTATCACTAATAAGGGAAATAGTACCATGTTTAAGTTCACCAGCAGGATAAGCCTCTGAATGAATATAAGATATTTCTTTTAGTTTTAAACTTCCTTCAAGAGAAATAGCATAATCTATATTTCTTCCTAAAAAGAATATATTATCTTTGTCATATATCTGATTAGCAACTTCTAAATATTGTTCACCCTTGATAATATCATGAATCTGTTTAGATAAATTCTTATAATATGGTAATAATTCTTGATAATCCTCATTGCTATTTTTAATAGCCAATAGTCCAAGAATATAAACTTGCATAGCATATACCTTTGTCGTAGCCACAGCTACTTCAATTCCACAATTAGTATATATTGTTTCATGAGCTTCCCTCGCAATAGAACTACCAAGAGCATTAACTATTGCTAAAGTTTTAGCACCTAAGTCACGTGCAATTCTAAGTGATGCCAACGTATCAGCTGTCTCACCAGATTGGCTAATAAAAATCACCAAATCATTCTCTTTTAAAAATAATTTTTTATATCTAAACTCACTAGCAAGACAAGTAATTACTTCTTTATCAGCATACTTTTCAATAAAATATGCTCCAACAAGTCCCGCATAGTAGGCACTACCACAACCAACAATATATATCTTATCATATTCTTTAATAGAAGGAATACTGTCAAGGTTATCTAACATATTAATCCTAAATAATTGTTCTTCTTCATTAATTTCCTTTAACATATAATGAGAAAATCCCTGCTTATCATATTCATCAGTTTTATAATCAAAAGTATAAACACTCTTATTTACCAATTTATTATTGTTATATATCTTAACATCATCCTTAGTAACTACTCCAATATCATAGTTATCTAACAAATAATATCTATCAGTATAATTTTTCACAGCAGACATATCAGACACTATAAAGTTTTCATCATCACCAATTCCAATAATCAAAGGACTATCTTTTCTAATACAATAAATTTTATCTAATTCATCACTATTGATTATCAAAACAGCATAACTTCCCTCAAGAATGTTAGATACCCTAAAAATAGTATCTAAAGTATTCCCATTATCTTTATACATATCATCAAGTAAAGCAGCAATAACTTCACTATCAGTTTCACTATTAAAAACATAACCCTTTTTTATAAGATTGTTTTTGATAATTCCATAATTCTCTATAATTCCATTATGAACAATTGTAAATTTTCCTTGACAAAAAGGATGTGCATTATTCTCAGTAACACCACCATGTGTAGCCCATCTAGTGTGACCAATCCCCATATTTGCTTCATTATCTCTAATCTTTACCTTCAAATTATTTATCTTACCAACAGCCTTTTCAATAGTAATATTACCATCGTAATAGGCAATACCAGCCGAATCATATCCCCTATATTCTAATCTCTCTAATGTATTAATTATTTTCTTAGTGGCATCATTTTTACCTATATATCCTATAATTCCACACATAAAATCACTTCCTTTAATACTATTATATGATAAAATTCTACTTATTCAAAATAAAATTAATATTATTTACACAACAATAATTTAAAAAATAATAAAAATTTATAAAATAACAAGTAATTTTAAAAAAGTACGAATAATATTATTGAAATGATCAAATAAAAAGTATGTATCAATTATCGAAAATTAAGTCTGTTAATAATAAAAGAAATAGTAAAAATCCCAATTTAATAAAAAGACAAATACTTTGTAGATTAACTATTTACAAAAATACTAATATTTACTATAATTAAATCAAAATATAAATCAAAGAATATTAAAGGATGTGAATTATGGATAAAAAAAGAAAGTAATTTGTATTTGCAAACCCCAATCTTTATTATAGACATTTTTTATATTTTTTAGTAAAATATATTTTGTTATAATTCTTTTGAAGGAGGCAACACAATGTCATATATTAAAGGAACAATATCTAAAATTATCTATAGAAATAATTCTAATGGATACACTGTAGGTTTAATAAAAATAAAAGAAAGTGATGAAGAAGTAGGGAAGATTGAAACTTTCACAGGTGTGTTGCCAGAGTTTAATGAAAAAACAATCTATCAGTTAAACGGAACATTTACTACACATAATAAATATGGTTATCAATTTCAAGTCGATAGTTTTGAAATAGTATTACCTGAAAAAAAAGATGAATTGGTAGATTTCTTATCTAGTGATCTATTTCCAATCGGTGAAAAAACTGCCAAAAAAATAGTAGGATCTTTTGGAGAAGACACTATAGATGTAATTCTAAATAATAAAGAGAAACTATTAGAAATACCAAGATTAGGTATTGAAAGAATTAATAAAATTAATAATATTTTAAAAGAATATCAAAGTACCTCTAATATAGTTTTAGAATTAAATAGAATGGGATTTAATACCAAAGATTCATTAATGCTTTTAAATAAATATAAAGATAAAGTTATTCGTATTATTGATAATAATATTTATGATTTAATTGATAATATAAATTTAAATTTTAAAGAGATTGATACGATAGCAATAAACAACAAATATGATTTATATGATGAAAGAAGGATAGAAGCACTTATCATATACTTATTAAATGAAATAACTTTTGACCAAGGTGATACATATTCCTTTTTTCAAGAAATATATAGTTCTATTATAAAATACCTACCTGATTTAAAATCTGAAGACTTAGAATATTATTTGCTTAAATTAAGCAAGCAAAAAAGAGTTGTTATAAAAAAAGAAAAGTATTATTTAAAAGAATTATATGATGCAGAAGAATATATTGCAGATAGAATATATAGACTTAATAATATGGAAAGACGAAAATTACCAAAACTAAAAGAAAAGATAAAAGAATTAGAACAAAAAATAGGAATAACTTATGATGAATCACAAAAGAATGCCATTATAAATTCTTTAAATAATAACTTTACCATAACAACTGGAGGACCAGGAACAGGTAAAACTACTATTATCAAAGGAATAATCAGAATGCTTGTAGATACTTGTCATATTAGTCCCCAGAATATTGCACTATTGGCACCAACAGGAAGAGCAAGTCGAAAACTCATAGAAGTATGTAATATACCTGCATATACAATACATAAATATCTAGGATGGGATAAAGATAACAATACATTTTCACATAATGAAATAAATGTATGCAAAGAAGAATATATAATCGTAGACGAGGCAAGTATGATAGATACAATGCTTATGTTTTCCTTATTAAAAGGAACAAGATTAGATTCTAAGTTTATTTTTATCGGTGATTATTACCAATTGCCTAGTGTATCACAAGGACAAGTACTTAAAGATATGATAGATAGTGAAGTATTAGATGTTATTAAGCTTAATAATCTATATAGGCAAAAAGATGGCAATTATATTATTAACCTAGCTCATGAAATAAAAAATAAAGAATTATCTGATAATTTTCTTACAAAAAAAGAAGACTATAATTTTATTGAAGTTGATAACGACTACGTTTTAACTTCTATTAAAGACATAATCCTTAAAGCATTAGAAAAAGGCTATAGAGAAAAAGATATTCAAGTTCTAGCTCCTATGTATAAAAGTCAAAACGGAATAGATAATCTAAACAAGATGCTCCAAGAAATATTTAATCCAAAAAGTAATGATAAAAATGAACTAATTGTAGGTAATAAAATATATCGTGAAGGAGATAAGATATTGGAATTAGTAAATGATAGTGATAATTCTATATCTAATGGAGATTTAGGCTATATCATAAATATTACTAATAAAGAAAAAAATGGCAATAAAAAAAATGAAATTATCGTAGATTTTGATGGAAACATAGTATCATTCTCGCCAGATAAATTTATCAATATTACACATGGCTATGCCATTAGTGTTCATAAAAGTCAAGGTGGAGAATTTAATATGGTAATTATACCTTTTGTTAATTCTTTCAAAAGAATGTTATATAATAAACTTATATATACTGCTGTTACTAGAGCCAAATCAAAACTAATTCTAATTGGATCTAGAGAAGCTTTCATATATGGAGTTAACAATGATTATGTAAATAATAGAAAAACAACATTGAAAGAAATGCTAATAAAGAAATATGATTACCAAAGGAGTCAATAATGGAAAGAATATTAGAATTATTAAATAATTATATGAATAATGCTAAAATAAAATTAGATGAATTAGATAAAAATATTCAGTATAAAAATAAAATATTTGATTTGTTTAAATATATAAACTATTATGTTCATATACTAAGAAAAGACACTACTAAAGCTTGCATGTATTTAGAGGAAAATATAGAGACTATAAAGTCTTTATTAAGCGAAATAGATAATAAATCAATAAAAGATATTATTAATAATATTATTGAATGTAATTATTTATTAGAAAAAGATGATGATAATTATTATAAAGAATATTATATTAATAATATAAAAGAATATCATAAAATACTATTTGACATGATAAATGGTCTAAAATTATCTACAAATAGACAAAAGAAAGAACTTATTTATGAAAAATGTTATTATTATAAATTAAATATAATTATTAATTCTATAAATAAAAAGAAAAAAATAGATATAAAATACCTTTATTTTCTTAAAAATATATTTAGCAATGATAAGCAATTAAAATCTAAAGATATACTAAGTTTAATAGAATTATTAGATAATAATGTTATAAATAATGAAACAGAAAATAGTGCTTACACCTACCAAGAACTTAAACAAATATTTTCCATAGAAGCACCAGAAGTAACTGATGATAAAAATTTGAATTTTTATTTGCAAGGATATAAAGAAAAATTAAAACAAGGTATAAGTGCTCCAGAAATCATTAATGAAATAGAACAAGATAGTAATTTGACAGATGAAAATAAATTAACTATATATAAAAATATTATTAATTCATATTATCAAGAAATATTTATTATAAGAAGTCTTATTACAGAAGACATAAATTTAATATTAAAAAAAGATAGTGAAGAATATCAAGATATTGCATCAGTGTTAAAAGAAGAATTAAATAGAATATTAACAGAATTAAAAATATTTGAAACAATGTTAAATAATCGCACAAAAGAACCAGTTAGTGAAGACTATAAAAAAATTGTTTTCTTCGTTGATGGTAATAACAAAAGTATATTTATAAAAGAATTAGAACCTTTATTAAAAATATATAAAAATAAAGAAATATACAATGTATTAGATTCTTTTAATAGTTTTTTAAAAGGAGAAACTATTATTGGGTTTGAACCATTTAATAATGGTTGTTTATCAGGATATGTAACAGGACTATGTAAATTTAAAAAAAATAAATTCAGAATAGTTATGTATAAATTAAAAGATAATAACTTTTTGATATTAGGAATATTCAAAAAACACGATCAAGTTGGTAGAGCAGATTATTTGAGATACTCTGACATGATAAAAAGAACTTCTAAAAAAGAAATGGAAAAATATCAAGAACACTTTGAAGAGTATTACCTAGAAGATAAAGAATTATTTGATAATATTTTATCAAATATACTAGAAGATTTATCATTTAAGAAAAAGAAATAAGTATATATTTCTCATAATTGCCAATAATATTATTGGGTGATTGATTAATGAAAGTAAGAAGTGCCGTTTCTTTTATGGCTTTAGGAGCCGGTAGCGTATTAGCATACCAACAAGTAAAAAATGGAAACTTTGATAAAATGATGAAAAAGTTTAAAAAAGAAAAAAAGAGAGTCATTAAAGAAATAGAAGATATGGATTAATACAAGTTTGACTAGCTTGTATTTTTTTTTGTTATAAAAAAGTAAAAAAAGTGAAAAAAAAAGGTTGATTTTCATATAATTTTCTAGTATACTTATGAAGTGTGTGGCTGGCTTAGATATGCAAAGTTGCTGATACGCCCGGTAGAGTTGTTTAAATAAAACTAGGTAATCAGGTAATTTGTAAGGAGCAAGTCTATACTAGATATAGGCGAAGGGAGGATAAAAAATGTCAAACACAAAGTTGAGAGTTAAACTTAAAGCTTACGAACACAGAACTTTGGACAAAGCATGTGCTAAGATAGTAGATACTGTCAAAAGAACTGGTGGAGAAATAAGTGGACCAGTACCACTTCCAACAGAAATTCAAAAGTACACAATCTTAAGAGCTGTTCATAAGTACAAAGACTCAAGAGAACAATTTGAGATGAGAACTCACAAAAGATTAATTGACATCAACAATCCAAGTAAGGAAACAATAGATGCACTACAACATCTTGATTTACCTAGTGGAGTTGAAGTACAAATCAAAACAATGTAATAGGAGGAAAAAATGAAAGGAATCTTAGGTCGCAAGATCGGGATGACTAGTGTGTTTGCTACAAACGGAAAAATTACACCAGTAACTGTAATTGAAGTTGAACCAAATGTTGTTAGCCAAATAAAGACTAAAGAAAAAGATGGTTATGAAGCAATACAACTTGCAGCTTTTGATAAAAGAGAAAAGTTAAGTAACAAACCAGCAACTGGTCATCTAAAAAAAGCTAATACAACACCTAAGCGCTTCTTAAAAGAATTTAGAGGTGTTAATATTAGTGATTATCAACTAGGTCAAGTAATCGACGCTAGTATATTTACTGTAGGAGAAATGGTTGATGTAACCGGCACTTCTAAAGGTAAAGGATTCCAAGGTGTTATTAAACGTTGGAATCAATCACGTGGACCAATGGGACACGGTAGCCAATATCATCGTGGTGTTGGATCATTAGGAACACTTCTTCCAATGAGAGTTATTCCAGGAAAGAAAATGCCTGGACATATGGGTCATGAAAAAGTCACTATCCAAAATCTAGAAGTTATCAATATAGATTTAGAAAATAATGTTATCTTAATTAAAGGAAATGTTCCTGGACCAAAAAATTCATTAGTATTAATAAAATCTGCTGTTAAAAATAATGATCGTATTAACGAAGTTGATGAATTAGTTTGTTATTTAGCTGATGAAGTTCATGAAGAAATAACAGATGAAATGATCGAAGCAAATAATATTGATAATATTGACAGAGAAGAAACTAATGAAGATTCGTCATCACAAACAGACAACGAAGTAGCTGAATAGCCTAAAGTAAATAAATATTGTGATGAAAGAGGAGGAAATAATGTCTAAATTAGATATACTTAATTTAAAAGGCGAAAAAGTCAAGGATACAAAATTAAATGATAACGTTTTTGGTATTGAACCAAATGATAGTGTAATATATGATGCTGTAGTTTTATATAATGCATCTCAAAGACAAGGTACTCATTCAACAAAGACAAGAAGTGAAGTATCTGGTGGTGGAAGAAAACCATGGAGACAAAAAGGAACTGGTAACGCAAGACAAGGTAGTATCAGAGCTGTACAATGGCGTCATGGTGGAATAGCTCATGGACCAAAACCAAGAGATTATTCAAAGAAAATGAACAAAAAAGAAAGAAGATTAGCTTTAAAATCAGCTTTATCATATAAAGCTAAAGATAAAGATATAATCTTATTAGAAAATATTAGCATGGAAACTAATAAGACAAAAGACATGCTAAACATCTTAAATACCCTAAATATTGCAGATTATAAATTACTATTGATAGTTAATGAATTAACAGACAATGTATGTTTATCAGCAAGAAACTTAGGAAATGTAAAAATAGTATTACCAACTGAAGTTAATACTTATGATGTAATGAATGCAGACAAATTAGTAATAACTATGGATGCATTACAAACTTTAGAGGAGGTGCTTACTCGTGAATAAGAAATATGATATTATTTATGCACCAATTATCACAGAAAAAACTGCTTCTTTAGCAAACGAAAATAAATATGCATTTAAGGTATCACCTAAAGCAAATAAAACAGAAATTAAACAAGCTATTGAAAGCATTTTTAAAGTAAAAGTTATGTCAATTACTACTTCTAACTCACATCCTAAGAAAAAAAGAGTCGGAAAATATACAGGTATGACTAACAAATATAAAAGAGCTATTGTTAAATTAGCTGAAGGACAATCAATTAATTTTGACTAGAAAAAGGAGGAAATAAAATGGCAATTAGAGTATACAAACCAATAACTAATGGTACAAGACAAAGAAGTGTCTTAAAAAGCGATGAAATTACTAAAACAACTCCTGAAAAAAGTCTAGTAGTTAAGTTAAATAAAACTGATGGTCGTAACAATCAAGGTAAAATAACTGTAAGACATCGTGGTGGAGGAGTTAAAAGAAAATATCGTCTTATTGACTTCAAAAGAAACAAAGATGGAATTCCAGCTTTAGTTGCAAGTATTGAATACGATCCAAACAGAAGTGCAAATATTGCTTTATTAAACTATAAAGATGGAGAAAAGAAATACATCATTGCACCAAAAGGATTAGAAGTTGGTAATGTTGTAGAATCTGGTGAAATGGTAGATATCAAAGTTGGAAATGCAATGCCAATTATGAATATACCTGTAGGTACTACAATTCACAATATAGAAATGAAACCTGGTAAAGGTGCACAAATAGCAAGAAGTGCCGGAGCAAGTGCTCAAATACTAGGTAGAGAAGACAAATATGTCTTAATTAGATTATCAAGTGGTGAAACAAGAAAAATTTTAGGAACTTGTAGAGCTACAATCGGAGTAGTAGGAAATGAAGATTATAACTTAGTAAAAATCGGTAAAGCCGGAAGAACAAGATATAAAGGAATCAGACCTACAGTTCGTGGTTCTGTTATGAACCCTAATGATCACCCACATGGTGGTGGAGAAGGCCGTGCACCAATTGGTAGAAGTGGCCCAATGACACCTTGGGGAAAACCAGCACTTGGCTACAAGACAAGAAAGAACAAGAAACAATCAACAAAATATATTGTTACTCGTCGTAATGGAAAATAAGGAAAGGAAGATAATAAATGGCAAGAAGCTTAAAAAAAGGACCATATGTCTTTGAAAGATTATTGAAAAAAGTAGAAAAACTTAATGAAACAGGAAAAAAAGAAGTTATTAAAACTTGGTCTCGTCGTTCTACTATCTATCCTGCTTTTATTGGACATACATTTGCAGTACATAATGGAAAAGAATTTATTCCTGTATATGTTACTGAAGATATGGTAGGACATAAACTTGGAGAATTTGCTTTAACTCGTAAATTCGGTGGACACGGCGCTAACAAAGTGAAATAGTAACTTATAATAAGGAGGACTATAATGAAAGATAAAGAAGCTAAAGCAGTAGCAAAAACAGTTAGAATAGCTCCAAGAAAAACAAGATTAATAATTAATTTAATTAGAGGCAAAAAAGTAAGTGATGCATATGCAATCCTATACAATCAACCTCAAAAGGCAGCTAGAGTTATTGAAAAAGTTTTAAAATCTGCTACAAGCAATGCAGTAAATAATTTAAATTTAAAAGAAGAAAATCTTTTCGTTAAAGAATGCTATGTTGATGAAGGGTTAGTAATTAAAAGGGCTAAAATGGATTCAAGAGGTCATGTAGGAAGAAAAGATCATAAAACAAGTCACATTACAATAGTTGTAAGTGAAAATATAACAGATTAAGTAAAGGAGGGTCTTAATGGGACAAAAAGTTAGTCCAGTAGGACTTAGAGTAGGTATCAATAAAGACTGGGAATCAGTTTGGTATGCAAATAATAAAGATTTTTCTAAGTATCTAAATAATGATGTTAAGATTCGTAAATTCTTATTTAAAAAATATAAGAGTGCAGGAATTAGTCAAATTATTATTGAAAGAAATTCAAAAAGAACAGAAGTATTTATTTATTCATCAAGACCAGGCTTAATTATTGGTCAAAGTGGTACTGAAATAGAAAAAGTAAAAAAAGAAGTATCTAAACTAGTTAATGAAAATATTCAAATTTCTGTCGTTGAAATTAAAAATCCTGATATGGTAGCACAATTAGTAGCAGACAGTATAGCACATGCTATTGAAAATCGTGTATCATTCAGAGTGGCTCAAAAGAAAGCAATCAGAAACACAATGAAAGCTGGAGCAAAAGGTATCAAAACTTTAGTATCTGGTCGTTTAGGTGGAGCAGATATTGCTCGTGGAGAAGGTTATTCAGAAGGAACAATCCCATTACATACATTAAGAGCGAACATCGATTATGCTACATCAGAAGCTGACACTACATATGGTAAAATTGGTGTTAAAGTTTGGATATACAAAGGAGAAATCCTAGAAGATAAAAAGGGAGGTAATTCTCATGTTGATGCCAAAAAGAACTAAACATAGAAAAACTTTCCGTATCAGATACGATGGAAAAGCAAAAGGTAATACAGAATTACATTTTGGTGAATATGGATTAATGGCAAAGGAAGGTGCTTGGATTACAGCAAATCAAATCGAAGCAGCTCGTATAGCTATGACTAGATATATGAAAAGAGGAGGAAAAGTTTGGATCAATATTTTCCCTAACTTATCCTTAACTAAAAAACCTTTAGAAACAAGACAAGGTAAAGGTAAAGGTAATCCAGAAGTTTGGGTTGCAGTTGTAAAAGAAGGCAAAATTATGTTTGAAATAGCTGATGTAAGTGAAGAAGTTGCAAGAGAAGCTCTAAGACTTGCCTCACATAAATTACCTATTAAAACAAAATTTGTTAAGAAAGAAAGTGGTGAAAAATAATGAAAGCTAATGAAATTAGAAAGTTATCCACTGAAGAAATTAATACAAAAATAAATGAGAGTAAAGAAGAATTATTCAATTTAAGAATGAAACAAGCAACAGGGTCTTTAGAAAAGCCATCAAGAATTAGAGAATTAAGAAAGCAAGTTGCTAGAATGAAAACTATTCTTAAAGAAAGAGAATTGGATGGTAAGGAGTAAGAATATGCAAGAGAAAAAGAAACGTGAATTAATTGGTGTTGTCGTAAGTGATAAAGCAGACAAAACAATAACAGTTAAAGTTGAAACTTACAAAAAAGATCCATTATACAATAAAAGAGTTAAATATTCTAAAAAATATACAGCTCATGACGAAAATAATACTGCAAAAGTAGGAGATAAGGTTCGTCTAGTTGCAACTAGACCATTATCAAAAACTAAAAGATACGAATTAGCTGAAATTATTGAGAAAGCTATTATCCTTTAGTTTGGAAGGAGGAAAAAAATATGGTACAACAAGAAACACGCTTAAAAGTTGCGGATAACTCAGGAGCTCGTGAACTATTAGTAATAAGAGTTCTTGGTGGAAGTAAAGTAAAAACAGCCAATATCGGTGATATCGTTGTTGGAACTGTAAAGAAAGCTACTCCTAATGGTAATATTAAAAAAGGTAAAGTTGTAAAAGCCGTAGTTGTTAGGAGTAAATTCGGAGTAAGAAGAGATGACGGAAGTTATATTAAATTTGATGATAATGCTTGCATTATAATTAAAGAAGATAAAACTCCTGTTGGAACTCGTGTTTTGGGTCCTGTGGCACGTGAACTTAGAGATAAAGGATTTACAAAAATCGTAAGTTTGGCTAAAGAAGTGCTATAAGCCTATTAAAAGGAGGATAACATGAAACTAAAAAAAGGTGATAAAGTAGTAGTAATCGCCGGAAGTAATAAAGGCAAAGAAGGTACAATTACTAAAGTATTAGATGAAAAAGTTATCATTGAAGGTGTAAATTTACGTAAGAAACATTTAAAACCTAAAAATAATAATGGAACTGGTGAAATTATAGAACAAGAAGCACCTATTCATGCATCTAATGTAATGATAATTGATCCTAAAACAAAAAAACCTACAAAGATTAAAAAAGTAATCGATGAAAAAGGTAAAAAGATTAGAATTTCAAAAAAATCTAATGAAAAGATAGACTAATTTGGAAGGAGGGTGGACAATGAACCGCCTAGAAGAAAAATATAAGAAAGAAGTTGTTCCAAGTTTAATGGAAAAATATAACTACAAAACAGTTATGTTAGTTCCAAAAATTGAAAAAATCGTTGTTAATATGGGAGTAGGAGATGCACTAGCAAATTCAAAAAACCTAGAAGCAGCCGTTTCTGATTTAGCAAAGATTACTGGTTTAAAACCAATAGAAACAAAAGCAAAAAAATCAATTGCAGCCTTTAAAGTAAGAGAAGGACACAAAATTGGTTGTAAAGTAACTCTAAGAGGAGAAAGAATGTATGAATTTCTTGATAAATTAATATCAATCGGTCTTCCTCGTGTTAGAGACTTTAGAGGACTATCTTCAAAGAGTTTTGATGGAAGAGGAAATTATACAATTGGTATTAAAGAACAATTAATATTCCCTGAAATCAATTTTGATGAAGTTGAAAAAGTAAGAGGTATGGATATAGTAATCGTAACTACCGCTAAAACTAATGAAGAAGCTTTTGAACTATTAAAAGAACTTGGAGTTCCTTTTAGGAAATAAGGAGGAAACAATGGCAAAAAAATCAATGATTGTTAAATCACAAAGAGAACCAAAATTTGAAGTAAGAAAATATACTCGTTGTTCAATATGTGGACGTCCACATGCTGTAATGAAAAAATTTGGAATTTGCCGTATTTGTTTTAGAGAATTAGCTTATAAAGGACAAATACCAGGCGTAAAAAAATCAAGTTGGTAAGACTTGAAATCTAGTTAACTAGAAATAAAGAAGGAGGGAATCAGATGACAGATCCAATTGCTGATATGCTTACAAGAATTCGTAATGCAAATCAAATGCGTAATAAAGAAGTATCTATGCCTACTTCAAAGATGAAAGTAGAAATAGCTAAGATCTTAGAAAATGAAGGATTTATTGAAGGATTCAATGTAAAAGACAATACATTAACATTAACTTTAAAATATGCTGAAAACAAAGAAAGAGTAATTACTGGATTAAAAAGAATTTCAAAACCAGGTCTTAGAGTTTATGCTGGGGCCACAGAAATACCTAAAGTATTAAATGGTTTAGGAATTGCAATAATCTCTACACCAAAAGGAGTTATGACTGATAAATTAGCTCGTAAAAATAATGTTGGTGGAGAAGTAATTGCTTACATATGGTAGAAGGTGAACTATGAGTCGTATTGGAAAAAGAGTTTTAACTATACCAAGTAATGTTAATGTTTCAGTAGAAAATAATGTTGTAACTGTATCTGGTCCTAAAGGAACATTAAACTTAGATTTAATTAAAACAATACAAGTTAATGTAAATGGGACTGAATTAACAGTAGAAAAATTAAAAGATGATAAATTTACTAACCAAATGCATGGAACAACTAATGCTAACATAGCAAATATGTTAACAGGAGTTAGTGAAGGATACAAAAAAGGACTTGAATGTATCGGTGTAGGATATCGTTTCAATGTACAAGGAAACACAATTACTATCCAAGCTGGTTATTCACATCCAGTAAAGATGGAAATTCCTAAGGGATTAACTGTAAATTCAATTAGTAACACAGAAATAGAAGTATGTGGAGCTGATAAATGTTTGGTTGGTGAATTTGCTGCTAATATCCGTAAAGTAAGAGAACCAGAACCATATAAAGGAAAAGGAATCCGATATAAAGGTGAATATGTTCGTCGTAAAGAAGGAAAAAAAGCATCTAAATAATAAGTGAAGGAGATTCTTATGATAAAGAAAGTTTCAAGAAATGAGATGCGTTTAGAAAGACATAAAAGAATAAGAAAAACACTTTCAGGAACTGCTGAAAGACCTAGACTTAATGTCTTCAGATCAAACGCAAATATTACAGCTCAAATCATCGATGATGAAAAAGGCGTTACTTTAGTAAGTGCTTCTACATTAGAAAAAGATCTAAAGATTGCTAATGGAGGAAATATTGAAGCAGCCAAAATCATCGGACAAGAGATTGCAAAAAGAGCAAAAAAAGCAAAAATTACGCAAGTAGTATTTGATAGAGGTGGATACCTATATCATGGACGTGTTAAAGCACTTGCTGATGCAGCACGCGAAAGCGGACTAGAATTCTAATAAGGAGGATGTTATGGACGAAAATAAAAACGAATCACAAGTTAATACTGAAAAAGTTACAAAGTTCAAGAAAAATGACAAAAAAAATAACAGAAGACCAAAAAGAACTTTTGATAAACCAAAAAGTGATTTAGAAGATAAAGTTATTTGTATTAACAGAGTAACTAAAGTAGTTAAAGGTGGACGTCAATTTCGTTTTTCAGCTACCGTTGTAGTTGGAAATAGAAAAGGCAAAGTTGGCATAGGAACAGGAAAAGCCAAAGAAATGCCAGATGCAGTAAAGAAAGCTACACAATCAGCAACTAAAAATTTAGTAAATGTTGAATTAATAGATAATCGTACAATTTCACATGAAATTATAGTAAAAGAAGGAGCTGTTAGAGTTATGTTAAAACCAGCTGCTGAAGGTACTGGAGTTATAGCTGGTGGACCAGTTAGAGATGTACTTGAATTAGCAGGTGTTAAAGATGTATTATCTAAGAATTTAGGTTCAAGTACAAAAATTAACATGGCTAGAGCCACTTTAAAATGCTTAGCAAATCAAAAATCACCAAGCCACGTTGCAAAATTAAGAGGACGCTCAGTAGAGGAGATTTTAGGATAATGAAATTAAATGAATTAAGATATAATGAATTTTCTACAAATTCAAAATCTAGAAAAAGAGTAGGCCGTGGACCTGGTTCAGGTAACGGTAAAACAAGTGGTAAAGGTGAAAAAGGACAAAACGCTAGAAGTGGTGGAGGCGTAAGATTAGGATTTGAAGGTGGACAATTACCATTATTCAGAAGACTATCAAAAAGAGGATTCAACAACTATAATTTTAGAACTAATTACGCAGTAATTAATTTATCAGACTTAGAAAAGTTTGCTGATGGAACAGAAGTTACACCAGAATTATTAATAGAAAATGGTATAATAAAAAAACAATTAGATGGTATTAAAGTGTTAGGACACGGAACACTTACTAAAAAGCTAAATGTAAAAGCTAACAAGTTCTCAACGACTGCAAAAGAAAAAATAGAAGCTATTGGTGGAACAACAGAGGTGATCTAATGTTTAAATCATTAAAGCTTTTGTTTAATAAAAAAAATAAAGATATAAGAAAAAGAATATTATTTACGTTAGGTTGTTTATTTGTATTTATAATAGGTACAACTATTCCAGTACCAGGAACACAAGGAGCATTATCAGGACTTGGTATATGGGAATTATATAACTCAATTACTGGTGGTGCATTAAAGAATTTTTCTATATTTGCACTTGGAGTAATGCCTTATATATCAGCTTCCATTATCACTGGAATATTGCAAATGGATATAATACCATATTTTACCGAATTAAAAGATTCAGGACCTGCCGGTAGACAAAAAATTAATCAAATAAATAGATATTTAGGTATTGCCTTAGCATTTCTACAAGGATTTGCAATGTCATTTGCCTTCATTAAAGGAGCTGGAGCTCTAACTTATCTAAAAACAGCATTAATATTAACTGCAGGTACAGCTTTCTTGTTATGGTTAGGAGACCAAATAACACAAAAAGGAATAGGTAATGGAATAAGTTTATTAATTATGGCAGGTATAATTGCAACAATACCGAACATGTTTATCGAAACATTCCAAGCACTAATTCTTGAAAGAACTGGTTCATTATTTATTGGAATATTATCTTTTGCATTATTTGTATTATTCTATATCGTTATCATTGTAGGTATAGTATATATTGAAAAATCAGAAAGAAGAATACCAATTCAATATGCTAATCAAACAACAAGTGCATATGGAAATAGACAAAATTATATTCCATTTAAATTAAATTCAGCAAGTGTTATGCCGGTAATACTATCTTCAGTATTATTTACAATACCAGCATTTATAGCAGGACTTATGAGTCCAGACAAACCATTTGCTAAATTTGTAACTAAGTACATAGATTATAAAACACCTGTAGGATTTACATTATACATTATATTTATAATAGTATTCTGTTATTTCTACACATTCCTACAAATAAACCCAGAAGAGTTATCTAAAAACCTTAATAAACAAGGAGGATATATTCCAGGTATAAGACCAGGAAAAGAAACCAAAGATTATATAAGTATGATTTTAGGTAGAATTACTTTTGTCGGAGCTATCAGTATTGCTATAATAGCAGGACTTCCTATAATATTTTCAAGTTTTATAGATATAGGATTACCAGCTAGTGCAAGTATTGGTGGAACAGGGATATTAATTGTAATTGGGGTAGCATTAGAAACTTATAATCAACTAGAAAGTAGTTTAATAAATAGAAATTATAAAGGCGGTAGATAAATTGAAGAATATTATATTTATTTCCCCACCAGCTGCAGGTAAGGGGACACAAGCTAAGTTTATTAGTAAGGAATATAATATTCCTCATATCGCAACCGGAGATTTATTAAGAGAAGAAATAGAAAAGAATACAGAAATAGGTATCCAAATAAAAGAAGATATGGATAAAGGTAATTTAGTAAGTGATTCCATTTTAGAATCAATTCTAAAAAATAAGTTATCTACCTGTAAAAACGGATTTATTTTAGATGGATATCCTAGAAACATATCTCAAGCCAAAATATTAGAAGAAATATTAAAAGAATTAAATCAAGATCTAGGAGTAGTAATATACTTAGATATAGATAAAAAGTTAGCCCTAAATAGAGCATTAGGAAGAATAACTTGTCCTAAATGTGGAGCTTCCTTTAATGAGATAATTGAAAATTCTAAACCCAAAAATATTGGGATATGTGATTACTGCAATAGTACTTTAGTAAAAAGAAGTGATGATAATGAAGAATCTTTCTTAAATAGATTTGATACTTATCTAAATAAAACTAAAGAACTAATAGATTATTATAATGATTTAGGAGTATTAAGAACTATAAAAATAGATGATAATTCTACTCCAAAGTCAGATTATAAAAAAATTAAGGAGATATTAGAAAATGATTAATATAAAATCAGATTATGAAATATCACTTATGAAAATAGCTGGTAATATAGTTTACCAAACTCACCAATATTTAAAACCATATATAAAACCGGGAATAACCACTAAAGAATTAGATAAGTTAGCATATGACTTTATAATAAGTAAAGATGCAACACCATCATTTCTTAATTATAATGGTTTTCCTGGAACAATATGTACTTCTATAAATGAAGAAGTAGTACATGGTATACCATCTAATAGAAAATTAAAAAATGGTGATATAATTGGAATAGATATTGGAGCATGTTATCATGGATATCATGGTGATTCAGCTTGGTCTTATCCTGTTGGAAATGTTAGCAAGGAAGTAAGTTATTTATTAGAACATACAGAAAAAGCCTTATATGAAGGATTAAAACAAGCTAAACCAGGTAATCATATAGGTGACATATCAAATGCTATTGAATGTTATGCAAAAAAGCATAATTTAGGAATAGTAAAAGAATTAGTAGGGCATGGAGTAGGAAGTAAACTACACGAAAGCCCAGATGTACCTAACTATGGAAAAAAAGGTACAGGACCACTATTAACAGAAGGAATGACTATAGCCGTTGAACCTATGCTAAATTTAGGAACACCTAAAATATATATATTAGAGGATGATTGGACTATAGTAACAAGAGACAATAAACCTTCTGCTCACTTTGAACATAGTATTGTCATAACCAAAGATGGTTATAAAATTTTAACAGGAGATGATAATTTTGAGTAAAAATGATATAATAGAAGCCCAAGGAAAAGTAGTAGAACTATTGAGGGGTGGTTCATTTAAAGTTGAACTCGAAGGCGGCCACATTATTGAAGCTCATGTTTCTGGTAAAATGCGTGTAAATAATATACGTATCTTACCAGGCGATACAGTGGTTGTAGAATTATCACCATATGATTTAACACATGGGCGAATTACTTATAATAAAAAGTAAAATAGGAGGATAAATTATGAAAGTAAAAGCTTCAGTAAAACCTATCTGCGCCAAATGTAAAGTAATTAAGCGTAAAGGAAAAGTAATGATAATTTGTGAAAATCCAAAACACAAGCAAAAACAAGGTTAATTTAGGAGGAAAGAATGGCAAGAATTAAAGGTATTGATATACCAAATGAAAAAAGAGTCGAAATTGCATTAACTTACATTTATGGTATTGGAAGAAGTTTATCAAATACAATTCTTAAAGATGCAAATGTCGATAAAAACAAAAAAGCTAAAGACTTAACTGAAGAAGAAATATCTAGAATAAGAAAAGAAGTTGAAAAATATCCAGTTGAAGGTGACTTAAGAAGAGAAGTTAACATGAATATCAAAACAAAAATGGAAATCAACTCATACGAAGGAACTAGACATAAAAAGAATTTACCAGTTAGAGGTCAAAGAACAAACAGAAATGCTAGAACTCGTAAAGGTAAAGGTAAAGTTGTAGCTAATAAGAAAAAATAGTTAATAAGGAGGATTTTATATGGGATCATATAATGCTAGAAAAAGAAAAGTTAAAAAAACTGTTCCTACTGGCCAAGTCCACATTCAATCAACATTTAATAATACAATAATCACTGTAACTGACTTAGATGGTAATGTTATAAGTTGGGCTTCTGCTGGAACACTAGGAATTAAAGGAAGTAAAAAATCAACTCCATACGCTGCAGGAATGGCTGCAGAAAAAGCAGCAAAAGTTGCTTACGATATGGGAATGAGAACAGTTGATGTATTTGTAAAAGGATTAGGTGCTGGAAGAGAAACAGCCATCAGATCTTTAGCTACTGTTGGATTAGAAGTAAAAACAATTACTGATGTAACACCAATTCCACATAACGGATGCCGTCCACCAAAAAGACGCCGTCCATAAAAAGAAGGGAGAAATAATTGTGTTAAAATTTGAAAAACCAGAATATAAAGTAAAAGAATATCAAAAAGATAATTTTTATGGAAAATTTGAAATTGAACCATTAGAAAGAGGATTTGGAACAACTCTAGGTAATGCTTTAAGAAGAGTAATGTTATCAAGTTTACCTGGAGATGCTATTACAAGTATTAAAATAGATGGAGTAGCACATGAGTTTCAAAAACTAGATGGAGTAATTGAAGATGTAACAGCTATCGTTTTAAATGTAAAAAGCATAGTATTAAAAAATCATTCAGATGATTATGATAAAATACTTAGAGTATCAGCCGTAGGACCATGTGTTGTTACTGCAGGTGACATTGAAAAAGATGCTGATATAGAAATATTTAATCCAGAACAAGTAATTGCTACACTAGCTGAAGGTGGTTCATTCAATATGGAAATGACTATTGCAAATGGTAGAGGATATACTAGAAGTGAAGAAAACAAAGAAACATTCAAAAATAACAAAATGAATGTTATAGCTGTAGATAGTTTATATTCACCAATTGAAAGAATTAACTATGAAGTTGAAAGTGCGAGAGTAGGTCAAAACAATAACTATGATAAATTAATATTAGAAGTATGGACAAACGGTTCTATTACTCCAGAAGAAGCTATCTCATTAGCAAGTAGAATATTAATTGAACATTTCCAAATATTAGCAGAATTAAATGAAATAGCAGATGAAACAGGATTAATGACTTCAAAAGTAGAAGATCCTAGCTTAAAAATATTAGAAACTTCAATAGATGACCTAGATTTCTCAGTAAGAGCATATAACTGTTTAAAAAGAGCAGGAATTCTTACACTTCGTGATTTAGTTGATAAGACAGAAAATGAAATGATGAAAATTAGAAACCTAGGAAAAAAATCATTAAAAGAAGTTATTGATAAAGTAAAAGAAATGGGTCTAAACTTCAAAAATGAAGACTAATTAAGGAGGAAAATAATGGCATACAGAAAATTAGGTAGAAATACTAAACAAAGAAGAAGTATGTTAGCAACTTTAACAAAGCAATTAATATTAAACGAAAGAATAATAACTACTGAAACAAGAGCAAAAGAAGTTAGAAAAAGCTTTGATAAAATGGTTACATATGGAAAAAACGGTTCTTTAGTATCTCGTAGATTAGCCTTAGCTTTCTTACATAATGATAAAGAATGTGTTAATAAAGTATTTAATGAATTAGCACCTCGTTATAAAGAAAGAAATGGTGGATATACTAGAATCACTAAATATAAAGAAAGAAAAGGAGATAACGCATTACTTGTTATCTTAGAATTAGTATAAGGTAAGTTTAATACTTATCTTTTTTATATAACAAAAAAATCACCTTAATTGGTGATTTTTAATTTATCATTTTCTACATCAATAGTAATTGTACTATTATACATAATCTTATCTTCAATAATCATATTTGCTATCATAGTTTCAACATTCCTACTGACATATCTCTTAATTGGTCTAGCACCATAAATTTCATTATAAGAATTATCAATTATATACTTTCTAGCATTGTCTGTAAGATTAATTTTAATTCTTTTATCTTGAAGTCTTACTTCAATATCATGAATTAATTTATCAAGAATAGTATAAACAACATCTTTAGATAATGAATTAAATATTATAATTTCATCTATTCTATTTAAAAATTCTGGTCTAAAAGTATGTTTTAATTCTTGCATAACCATTTCATCTGAATTACTATTATTTTCTAGAATATATTCACTACCTAAATTAGAAGTCATTATAATAATAGTATTTTTAAAATCTACTGTTCTACCTTGACTATCAGTAATTCTACCATCATCAAGTATTTGAAGTAATATATTAAAGACATCTTTATGAGCTTTTTCTATTTCATCAAATAAAACAATACTATAAGGGTTTCTTCTAACCGCTTCAGTTAACTGTCCTCCATCATCATATCCAACATATCCTGGAGGAGAACCAATAAGTCTTGCTACAGAATGACTTTCCATATATTCAGACATATCAATTCTAATCATATGTTTTTCATTATCAAATAATTCATAAGCAAGCGTTCTAGCAACTTCTGTCTTACCAACACCAGTAGGTCCCAAGAAGATAAATGAACCAATTGGTCTATTAGGATCTTTAATACCAGCTCTAGCTCTCTTTATAGCATCACTAACTAAATGTAGCGCCTTATCTTGACCCATAACCCTTTTTTTCATATTACTTTCCAAATTTAAAAGTTTATCCTTTTCAGAACCAACTAACTTACTAACAGGAATATTTGTCCACCTAGATATAATTTGAGCAACACTCTCTTCATCAACAGTATCACTCAATATATCAGAAACATTTTCTTTTTGCAAAGTATCAAGTTCTTTTTGAAGAGCAGGTATAACACCATGACGCAATTTAGCAGAAGTTTCTAAATCATAATTATTTTCTGCTCTTTCAAGTTCAAATTGTGCTCTATCTAATTCTTCCTTTTTCTTACTAATTAAAGCATTCTGCTTTTTCTCCATATCCCATTTATTATTAAGATCATTAGCTTTATTTTTAAGTTCAGCAAGATTATTATCTATCTCAATAACTCTATTTTTAGAAATATCATCTTTTTCCTTTTTTAAAGCTTCTTTTTCAATTTCAAGTTGCATAATACTTCTATTTAAATTATCTAATTCTACAGGTACAGATTCCATTTGTACCTTAATCGTAGCACATGCTTCATCAATTAAATCTATAGCTTTATCAGGTAAAAATCTATTTGTAATATATCTATCAGATAATGTTGCAGCAGCTACTAAAGCCTTATCTTTAATATTTACACCATGAAACACTTCAAATCTAGATTTAAGCCCTCTTAGAATAGTAATAGTGTCCATTACTGTAGGTTCAGATACCTGTACTTTTTGAAATCTTCTTTCAAGTGCACCATCTTTTTCAATATATTTCCTATATTCATTTAAAGTTGTAGCTCCTATACAATGTATCTCACCACGTGCAAGCATTGGCTTAAGCATATTACCAGCATCCATAGCCCCTTCGACAGCACCAGCGCCTACAATCATGTGTATCTCATCGATAAACATAATTATTTCGCCATTAGATTCTTTAATTTCCTTTAATACTGCCTTAAGTCTCTCTTCAAACTCACCACGGTATTTGGCACCAGCCACCAAAGCACCCATATCCAGTTCCCAAATTTTTTTATCTTTTAAACTAGTAGGTACATCACCCTTAATAATACGCATTGCAAGTCCTTCAACAATAGCCGTCTTACCAACACCAGGTTCACCAATAAGAACAGGATTATTCTTAGTTTTTCTAGATAAAATTCTAGTAATATTTCTAATCTCTTCATCCCTTCCAATTACAGGATCAACTTTACCATTGCGAACAGATTCAGTAATATCACAACCATACTTCTTTAAAACATCTTTCAATGATTCTTCATATTCTGGATTCATATCTTATCCCTCCTTTAACTATTTATAATTATAGCACAAAATTAGCAATTGTCAATAGAGATTGCTAAAAATAACTAATGCAATAGAAAAACATTTAGAAAAGAATTAAATTAATAATAGTAATGATAGTGCAAATATAGCATTTCCAAATGTACCTAGAATACAAGACAAAAGAATAAGAATGATGATATTTAAAAAAATATAAAGGAAAAAATATAGGAATTGTAGTTAACATAGCACCACAATTAGCCTTTGAAGTAATAACAAAGAAAATCAGTTGGATTTATAATCTAGATTAATTTATATTAATAAAAAATTTTGTTGTTAAAATTTATTTATTGTTATATACTTAAATAGAGGTATAATAATGAAAGTAAATATTTATGATTTTGATAAAACAATATATGATGGAGATAGTGGGTATGACTTCTATAAATATATGTTAAGAAGAAGACCCTTTTTGGTATTTCCTAATGTATTAAAAAGTATTCCTACAGGAATAAAAATATTATTTAAAAAAGGAACTACTAGAGATATAAAAGATAAATTATTTTATTTCTTAAAAGATGTTAAAGATTTAGATAAATATGTAAAAGATTTTTGGAATGAAAATGAACATAAAATAAAAAAATGGTATATAGAACAAAAAGAAGAAAATGATGTTATCATAACAGCTAATTATGAATTTTTAATAAGAGAAATATGCAATAGATTAAATATTAAAAATTTAATAGCAACAGAATATGATTTTAAAGAAAACAAAATAAAAGGAATTCATTCTAGAGGGGAAAATAAAATAACATTATTCAAAAGTATTTATCCAAACTATGAAGTAGGAAAAACTTATAGTGATAGTATGATAGATAAACCATTATTAGAAATTGGTAATCCTGGATACTTAGTAAAGGGTAATGAATTAATTGAATATAAAAAATAGAGGCAATATGAAAATCGAAAAATATGAATCAATAAATAATGGACAATATAAAATATATTTAAGTGATGGTACTATTCTAAAAATAAACTCAGATGTTATAATAAATAATAATTTATTATATAAAAAAGAAATAGATAATACTTTATTAAATAAAATATTAAAAGAAAATGATAATGCAAATATTTATAACAAATGTGTTAAATATATTAGTGTTAGATTAAGAAGTAAAAAAGAAATAATAGACTATTTAAAAAAACTAAATATAGATAATACTGGAGATATAATTGATAAATTAACTAAAAATAATTTAATAAATGATGAAGTATTTACTAAAGCTTTTATTAAAGATAAAATAAATTTTACTTCCTATGGTCCATATAGAATAAGACAAGAATTAAATAAATATAATATTGATAATGAAATAATAGATAAATATATAAAAGATATAGATGAAGAAATACTTATAGGTAAGATAGATAAACAAATAAATAAAATGATTAAAAGTAATAGAAAATATTCTAGCAATATCTTAAAATCTAAAATATATAATAATTTATATAATAATGGCTTTGATAAAGATATGATAATTAATATATTAAATAACTATAATTTTTAGGTATAATTTACTTTTTTTGGCATATATTACTAATGGTGATAATATGAAAAAACTAAAATATGTAGTAGTAGCCTTAGCAGTATTTTTACTAATGGGATGCACCATGTCTAATACCCCAACTTCAAAAGTAGAAGATTTATTTTCAAAGTATCAAACATTAGATAATGACATTAAGTCTGATATTAATGAAGTATTAAAAGAACAAAATTTAACTGATACACAAGTAGAAAAATATAAAAAATTATTAGAAGATCAATATAGAAACTTAACTTATGAAATAAAAAATGAAAAAATAGATGGTGATCATGCTATCGTAACAGTACAAATAGAAGTAATAGATTATAAAAAAAGTATATCAGATTTAACATATGATAGTACTAAATATACTAAAGAAAGTTATGATGATGCCAAATTAGATTTATTAGAAAAAGCTAAAGATAAAGTTACCTATACCTTAGAATTAGGTGTAACAAAAGATAAAAATAACAATTGGCGCTTAGATAGTTTATCTAATGCTGATATTAAAAAAATACAAGGAATGTACTAAATTTATTTAGTACTTTTTTTTAACCATAATTTTGATATAATTTAATTAAGGAGAGTATATGAAAAGAGAAAGTTCAAGAGCAGTTATAATTGATAATAATAAAGTGCTAACTATGTTTAGAAGAAAGATTGATGAAGTGGGAAATAAGAATGAATATTATGCTATCCCAGGTGGAGGTATTGAAGAGAGTGAAACAATGGAAAAAGCTGTAGTTAGGGAACTACAGGAAGAATTAAATGTTAAAATTAAAATATTAGGTTATTTAGGTAAAGTTGAAAAAGAAAAAGATATAGAAAACTATTTTCATTGTGAAATAATAGAAGGAAAGCCACGTCTAGGTGGAGAAGAATTAGAAATAATGACTGATAGTAATTACTATGAACCAATGTACATGGATATTAATGAATTAAAAAATAAAAACTTTCAAAGAATGGATGTAGTAAATAAAGCATTAAATAAGAAATATGAATAGTGAAAATAGGAATTAATATTATATTGTAGGAGTATATGATATAATATAAATATATATTAAGGAAGGTGACAAAATGGAATTATTTAGAAAAAATAGAGCACATGAATTATCAAAAACTATTCAAAAATTATTTGATACAGAAGGATTTTATGAAGAACTACTAAAATATAATAGCCAAATGGATTCTTTCTATAATAATTTAGGGATGATTATAGAATACTACATAATTACAAGAGATAAAAAAATGCATACAGTAGAAGAATTAATGAATTTAATATCAAATCTATATAATGAGTGGAAAGAAAAATATAAAGAAAATGCAATGAATAAAGGTTTTTTAACGCATTCTTGTAATGGATTATTTAAAGAAAAAATATTAGAGAACGGATTAGGACATCAAAATAATAGAGATAAAGACTTAGAATCAAAATTAACCTATCTAGAAGAATATTTAGGACAAAGTAGATATTTAAAGCAACAGAAGAACTCATATGATGAAATATATTTATCAACCCCAGGTACCTCAAGTATATCTTATGCCTCTAATTATGCTCCAGAGCGATTATTTCTGGGGATACTAAGTCAAGATAATCCTCTTCCAATCATTGTAGGAGAAACAAGATTAGATTATTATAAAAGAGTAATTGATGAAAAAGTAAAAGATTTAGATAATAGTGAAGATTTAAAGAAAATAGCCTATGAAGTTTTAGAAAAACTTTTAACAAAAAGACCAATTATAGTTTTTGTACCAATTAATAGTAGAAATTATAAGTTGAATATTAGCATGTCTAGTACTAGTAGTGAAAAAGTAGAAATTAATAAGTTTATTGAAGATAATATACATGATGATTACTTAAGATTTTTTAGTCATACTATTAATGGATGGGATTCAAATAATTTAAATGACATGGTGGTAGAAAATGTGTTAATTCCCCCTAAAGAGTTAGGAATAATAACTATTCCTTCAAGATATGAATTTATACAAATGAAAGCAAAAGTTTTAGGAATAAGTAATGGAAAAACTATTAATTATGATGGTGAAGAGATAACAGAAGAAGTTACTGAAGAAAAATATGAATACAAATGGAATGAAGCTAATGAAGAACATGTGTATAATTATAGAGTAACAAACAATAAAAAAATATAATTCAATTAAGAATGATGAGCTTGGTAAAGAAATCAAAACTTTAACAAGAAAAAATAAAAAGTATTTATTTAGTGATGATACATCTATTTTGTATGCTAGTAAGAAAGATATAAATAAATATTTAGAAAGACTAAATTAATACTTTGATAAATTAAATAAAATAGAAATAATAATATTGAAGAACTAACTGCTAATAATAGTATCATTAATAAAAATATATAGATAATTATATCTATAATTGTTTTAAGGGTAATAGTAATATTACAAAATTTCCTAGTAAGATAAAATGGAAAAAGCATCACAAGAGTTTAGCAAACTATTCAGTTATGATGATAAAAGCAAATGATAGTAATGTCCAGTTTCTATGATAAATATTATTGTGTTTTCTAAAATTAAACCAATAGTGTGTGTATTTTTTATAAAACAAATGATAGTATTAGTGTGAAAGAGGGAAACAATATGAACCAAGAAAAGATTGGAAAGTTTATAGCAAGTTTAAGAAAAAGCAAAAAAATGACACAAGGACAACTCGCTGAAAAAATGGGTGTTAGTATAAATGCAGTTAGTAAATGGGAACGAGGATTAAGTTTTCCAGATGTTTCATTATATAAAAAACTATGTGATGAATTAAACATTAGCATTGAAGAACTAATAAATGGTGAAAAAGATAATAGTGATAAAGCTAAAGAAAAAGCAATTTTAAGTGTTGTGAAATTAAAGGATAAAGAAAAAAGAAAATTAAAAAAAGTTATTACAATTTCTATTTTAATAATAGTTTTATTAATTACTACAGGAATTATTTTCTATAAAAGAAAGGATAATGAATTAGAAAAGTATTATGAAAGAAATCATCAAATGACATTTGTGTCAAGAGATGTTGAAGCATTTTTAAAGTATAGATATGGTGGAAGATACCCAGATTATTATGGTGGAATGTATATAAGCAATGATGCAAAAAACTAATAATTCAGGTTGTTAAAGAAAAATTACCAGAAAGTGGTACAAGAGATTACTATTACTATAATGAATTATTTACTATCGATAAATCTATCAAATTAGAATATGTAAAGAATTCCTTTAATGATTTAGAAGATGTTTATAATAAAATAAATGATTATTTACTTACTCATCAACCACCAAAAGATTTTAATTCAGTTAGTATTGATATTTTAAAAAATAGTGTGGTTGTTAACTATATTGAAGTAGATGAAAATATAAAGGAAGATTTCAAAAATAATATTCTAAATTCAGATTTAATTATATTTGAATCAGGTTTAAAAAAGATTGATGTAAGCAATCAGTGTATCAATTATTCTGAAAAGATTGGGACTGAAACTTTAACTGAACATGGTAATTTAATATTAAGCATAGAAATGGTTAATAAAAAATATGTACCTGTATTATTAAGTATTTATGATGATGAGACATATGAACTGTTTACAGCATACGCTTCTTGCAAGCCTGGTAGTATGTGCAACTCTGAATTAGTATATACTAAATCAATTAAAGGTACATATAGTTATGAAATAGAGAAAATTTTAAAAGATAGTACTAATGCTAATGAATTTACATCTGATATGAATCATTTGCCTAAATATGAGATTTATTTAGGAGAAGATTTAATTGTAAAATATGATACATTGTTATTTGTAGTTGAAAATGAAAAGCAGAATAAATATCTTGACGAATTTTTAAAGTTAATAGATGTTGATTTAACTAAATGTGCAAAACCAGAATATAAAAGTTAATTATTTAAATAATATTATTATAAATTCATCGCAATCTAATATAAAGTGTATATTAACTTTGTAAAAACTAATAATTTATACATGCCTACTAATAATTTACAATCGCATTCTGTTTCTCCGATACCAAGCAATATAACAAAATTAGGTTTAATTAATTACTGTCCAACTATTACAGTTAATATGGCTATTTCCAAAAATGGCGTTAGAACAGGATATACAACAGGAAAGGTTACAGTGCTAAATCAATCAATTTACTATGATACTGGTGGTGATGGCGTAAGCGATACTAGAATTTATGGATTAGTCACATCAAATGTATATCAAGGAAAAGATGATAGTGGCGGTGCAGTAACGATACCAAGAACAGATGCAAACGGCGGTGCTATTGGGCTAGGTTTATTAAGTGGTGGAATTGATATGTCTAATACTATGCATTTTTCTGATCTAAATGTTCTACCTGTAGCACTTCAAAATAGATATTAAATCCTAAAACAGAGTTTAAAATAATACCACAAAAAATAAAAAGACGATTTAAGAAATTATCAAATTTCTCTAAATCGTTTTTATTTTATATACAAATATGGCGTCCCCGAGTGGACTTGAACCACCGACCACTTGCTTAGGAGGCGAGTGCTCTATCCGCTGAGCTACGAGGACATAATTTTTCTTACCACTTAATTATAGCAAAACCTATTACAAAAGTAAAGTGTCATATTTTTTAAAATTTGACTTCTAAAAAAATTATGTTATAATAACTGCAATTGCAGTGCAATGTATTTAATAATATATTGTCAAGGTTTAAAGTGGGGATTTTAATGAGAGGTAAATTAATATTAGGTAATTTTGATGAATATGAAAGTACTAAATACAATATTTCTGAGGGATTAGATCCTTATCGCTATGAAATATCTATATGTACTGATTTAAGTGAAGAATTTGTAAATTTAATTTTAAATATTGGTGAAGGGAATGAAAGTGATTTAAATGCAAGTATTGAAGCTGTAATAGATTGCTGTGAAGATGAAGAAAGTAAGACATTCTTTAAACAATACAAAAACAGAACGTTAGAACTTTTACAAAATGCTGAATATGTTACTTTTAATTTTGATGTTGAAAAAATATGTGAATATGTAAAAGCAAATAAAATTTTAAGAACAAAGAAGATAATCTTTAATGATATATTAGAATTGAAGCCAGAAATAGTAACAGAAATTAGTAATACTTTTGGTAATGATACTTCAAATATTTATTTTAATGTAGTAGGTAATAATAAATTAATAAGCTTTGAAGAATATAAAGCTACTGTAAAAGTAATAGATGATATAGTAAAAGATATAGAAAAGTTTGATTTTTCACCATTGGAAAAAATAATGTATGTTTATGACATAGTAAGAGATAAGGTATATGTTGAAGTTGATGAAAATGAAGATAAAAACATATCTAGAAGTCTATCATCAGCCTTACTTGGAAATAAAATTGTATGTGTAGGATACGCAAAAATATTTAGAACTATATTAGAAAAACTTGGTATAAGTTCTCATGAAGTATATCTATACTCTTCAAATAAATTTGGAGGTCATGCAAGAAACGAAGTATATATTAAAGATGAAAAATATGCTGTCGATGGTGTTTATTATTTTGATCCTACATGGGATAGCAAAGAAAGTGAAAATGACAATTCTTATTTATTTTCATATAGATATTTTGCTATGACAAAACCAGCAATGGATTTAATGGACAAAGGAAGATTAATTGATAGGGTTTTTCCTTGCTTTTCTGATGATATAGCATATAAGTTTGAAGAAATTATTAAGGAGGGATTAGAAAAAGTACCAGAAGAGATGATAAAATCGATAAATTATATGTCAAGTTTAGTTTATAACAAACAACTTATAGATAAATTTAGATTAATTTTATACAGACAAGGAATAACTAAATCATTATTAGAAGTAGATACAGATAAAGTTATTGAAGAACTAATACCATTGGTGGAATATTTTAATAAACCATTATCTGCTAATATATTATTAAAGGTTTTATATAATGTAAGAAAACAACAATATTATACTAATCCAGAAAAATATCCATTTGGATTAAATGAATTTTATAAAACTATTATAGAATCTAGATGGTGTTTTGAAATGACAAGAATGCAAAAATCAGCCTATGAGATTGCAAAACCAAAAGAAAAGGGAAGAATTATATCAAATCAAATAGTTGAATATTCACAAAATACAGATTTATATAGAAATATAGAACGAGTAAAATTTGCTAAAACATTAAGAAGAATTTATAATAATAAAAAAGATAATGAAAAATAAGAAATTAATTTTAAAAAAATATATAAGTGTAACATAAAAAGGTTGACACAGCAATATAATTATGTTAGAATTTTAACTATGTAAGGAGGAAATTATGGCTACAAAAATTAGATTAACAAGAATGGGAGCAAAGAAAGCACCATTTTACCGTTTAGTAGTTGCTGATTCAAGAAGTCCTAGAGACGGAAGATTTGTTGAACAAATTGGAACTTATAATCCATTAACAACACCAGCCGAAATTAAAATTAACGAGGAGTTAGCTTTAAAATGGCTAAATAACGGAGCAATACCTACGGATACTGTTAAAAATTTATTGAGTGATGCTGGAATTATGAAAAAATTCCATGAATCAAAGATGGGTAAATAATGAATTTAGTAGAATTAACTGAAGCAATTATAAAAAGATTAGTTGCTGATCCAGAAACAGTATCGGTAAAAGAATTTGATACAGAAGAAGAAAATACTGTACAAATAGAGGTATTAATACAAGAAGATGATATGGGTAGAGTAATTGGAAAAAATGGAAAAGTTATCAGTGGAATTAGGACAGTAGTTCAAGCAAGTTCTAGTTTATATGATAATAAAAAAGTTAAAATAAATGTATCATCATACTAAGAAATAGTCTATTAAGATTATTTCTTTTTATATAATATCCCAATTTAATACATATACAAAAAGAATAAAAAATATAGATTATGCTCCGTTAATCTTATTCAATAGTTATAATAACGATAAAAATATTACGCCAGTACTTACAAATTGGTTTAAAGGAAGAAGTATTCCTTCGTGGAGAGATGATTTAGATTTATTACTTGTCAAGTTGAATATTTCATCTCCTGAAGAATTATTAGATAAGGCATTCGGATTGTCATTGTCGGACCAATATTGGGTAAAACCAGCTGATTCAAATATTGAATATAAAGATATAAATTTCTTTGAACATGATTTTAAAGATTCAGAGTTTACTAATGCTACATTTAGTAGTGGAGTAGATAGTAGTACAAAAATTAGTCTAATATCACCGAATAATACCACTGATGGGAGATTAAAGAAAACATGGATAATTAAAAATAACAAAAGATATTTATTAAAAGGTGGATATAAAAATGAAGTAATGCAACCTTTTAATGAAGTACTAGCTAGTATAATATGTGAAAGATTAGGATTTAACCATATAAAATATACTATTGAAGTCATTAATGGAAAAGTAGTATCTAAATGTGAATGTTTTATCAATACAGATACAGAACTTATTCCAGCACATCAAATATTATATGAAATTCAAAAAAAAGAAAATGTTTATGAAGAATATATTAAAATTTTAGAAAATAAAGGCATTAATAATGTTAGAGAAAAATTAGAAAATATGTTTATACTTGATTATTTAATATTAAATGAAGATAGGCATCTAAATAATTTTGGAATAATAAGAAATGTTAATAATTTAAATTGGATTGATATTAAAGATATAAAAAGAATTGATTTATCTAAACTTGATGGCGTAGTAGACGAATTTGATGAATTATTGCATAAATATCAAAGTACAACTAGAATGACAGATAGAAGAATTAATAAGATATGTACTTTGTTGATTAGTAGAATAAATAAGTTAGAAAATATAATTAATAAATAAATTTTATAAATATTAATTTAGAAAATTTATTTGGATATTATAATGTCTGCTGTAATTCAGGTTCTTTCGTATAAATTGATTTGTAACTCAATATTATCGACTTAAACACTTTTTTACTACAGAAATGTTTCACATCAATTGTAATACTACATTTTTACCAAAATATTTTATTGATTTATCAATCTAGTTATTGTATAATTAAATTGTATCATTTTAGGAGAGTCGATATCATGAAAAAAATATATACTAGTATTGATATTGGATCAGATACTATTAAATTTGTCGTAGCAGAATTGTATAAAGAAAAATTGCATATTTTGCATTCCTCTTCTATAAAGTCAAAAGGAATAAGAAAAGGGTTAATAATAGACTCTAATTTAATGGTAAATTCAATAAAGGATGGAATAAAAGTAGTTAGTAATGACTTAGGATTTCAAATAAAAAAAGTCATTGTTAATGTACCAAGTTATAATGCTAAGTTTATGTATGTTACTAATAAAATAGAAATTAATGAAGAAATAACTACTGAAGACATAAATAAAGTTATTAAGTCTTCAGTATATGGTAAAATAGATAGTGATTATGAATTGGTAACAGTACTACCTTTAGAATTTGTAATTAATGAGAGTGATAGTGTAGAATATCCTGTTGGTCTAAAAGCAAATACTCTAGAAATAAAAGGAATAATGATAACAGTACCTAAGAAGAATATTTTTTCTGTGGTAAGTGTTATGGAAAGTGCCGGTCTAGAGGTTGTAGATATTACTTTATCAGGGTTATCTGATTATAGTGAAGTAAAAAGGGATAATATCAAAAATAAAGTTGGTGCTATTATTAATATAGGTCATGACATAACTAATGTATCTGTATTTAATAAAGGTAAATTAATGAATACTGAGGTATTACAGATAGGTGGACATAACGTTGAGAAAGATATTGCTTATGTATTCGGTATTAATGTAATTGATGCCAGAACAATAAAAGAAAAATTTTCTTTTGCTCATAAAAGATTTGTTACCTTGACTGATACTTATGAAATAAAAAATAATGATGAAAAATTAATTAAGATAGGCCAATTAGAAGTTACAGAAGTAGTTATGAGTAGACTTACAGAGATACTTAATTATGCTAAAAAGCAGATATTGTTACTAACTAAGAAGAATATTGAATACATAATTATTACTGGTGGAACAACAGAAATGAAATATTTTAAAAATTTAGTATATGAAATTCTTGGGAAAGATGTTATAATATACTTAATGAAGGATATTGGCATAAGAGATAATAAGTATATAAGTGCTTTTGGTAGTATAAAGTATTTTATAGAAAAGATGACTATAAGAGGAAAAGATTATTCTATGATTAGTCCTTTGGATGAAGAGTTATTGTTAACTCCTGAATCAAAAACAAGAAGAGATAAAGTGGGTATAGCTGGAATGTTTAAAAATTTTGGTAAAAATAAGGAGGAAAAATAATGAATAATATGTTTGGTTTGGAAATGAATCAGTTGGCTAAAATCAAAGTAATTGGTATTGGTGGTGGGGGATGCAATGCTGTTAACCGTATGATAAATTCAGGACTAAAAGGTGTTGATTTTATCGTTGCCAATACTGATTTACAAGTCCTAAACGATTCATTAGCTCCAACAAAAATACAGTTAGGAAGCGAACTAACTGATGGATTAGGTGCTGGTGCAAATCCTGAAATAGGAAGAGAAGCAGCACTAGAAAGCAAAGCTGAAATAGAAGATGCATTAAAAGGAGCCGATATGGTCTTTGTTACTTGTGGAATGGGCGGTGGAACTGGAACAGGTGCATCACCAATAATTGCCGAAGTAGCTCAAGACTTAGGAGCCCTAACCGTAGGTATAGTTACAAAACCATTTAGCTTTGAAGGAAAGAAAAGAATGGAACAAGCTATTGCTGGCTTGGATGAATTAAAAAAACATGTAGATACCCTAATCGTAATACCTAATGATAGATTAAGAGAATTAATTGATAAGTCAACACCAATGCTTGAAGCATTCCGTGAAGTTGATAACATATTACATAGAGGTGTTCAATCAATATCTGACTTAATTGCAATTACAGGCTTAGTAAACCTAGATTTTGCTGACGTTAAAGCTGTAATGAAAGATAGAGGAAATGCATTAATAGGTATAGGTGTAGGTTCAGGTGAAAATAGAGCTGTTGAAGCTGCTAAACAAGCCGTATCTAGTCCACTACTAGAAACATCAATAAATGGAGCTACAGATGCCATCATAAATGTAACAGGTGGTTCATCACTTACATTATTTGAAGTAGAAGAAGCTGCTGAAGTAATAAGATCAGCTGCTAATACCGATATAAATACAATATTTGGAGCCGTTATAAATGAAAATTTAAACGATGAAGTAATAATTACAGTTATAGCCACTGGATTTGAACAACCAAGCGAACCATTATATCATAGTTTTAATTCTACTAATAGAGATGAAATGTATAAAGATACATCTGATGAAGATAATGAATTAGATATTCCTCCATTTATTAGAGATAGAGAAGATTACTAACAGGTTTTTATACCTGTTTTTTTTGCCAAAATAATTAACACATTTTTTACATTATATTCTATTTATAGTAGACATATTTCTACATTTTTGCTATAATTAACTTAAAGTAAAATTACTATCAAAATAGGTAGTGCATAATAGGTAGAGTGATAATGTGAAACATTTTTTAAAGTTTATCTGTTTAATAGTTACATTTTTTGTGTTAACTACTGGTGTATTAGCTTTAACAGTTAGCGAAAATAATATTGAGATTCCTAAATCAGATAGAAAAAGTATAGAATTGTCTACTAATAGTGAAGAAATGCTTACTAGCGTAGAATTCACTTTAGTATATACAACTTATGATATACCAGCAAGTTTTATAGTTAATCCTAATTATACAGATTCTAATCCTAATGGTATAAAACATAAAATAATTTTTTCAGAACCAATTAATGGTAATATTATTTTAGGAAATATAAATATTAATGTTGTAGATAATCCAAAAGATAATGCAGGAACTGTTAATATACATAGTGCCATAGGATATACTGAATCAGGAGAAACTATAAAACTTACTAGTCAAAATATAAATGTTACAGTATTAAACAGAGAGACTAATACAGAAACAAATGAAATAGAAACACCAAAAGAAGATGAACAGGAAGAAACAAAAGAATTTGATAAAAATGTCTTAAAAGAAATTAAATCAGACCTTGTAAAAATAAATATTCAAAAAGATATTTTTGAATATACAATAACTATTAATAATGATATAGAAAAATTAGATTTAGAACCAGTATCTATTAATAAATCATATAAAGTAGAAATATCTAATCAAGAAATTGCTACATTAGAAGATAATAAAATAAATATAACTATTACTGATGATAAGGGTAATAAAATAGACTATATCATTAAAGTAAATATTTTAAAAGATATCTCTGATGTAGAAATAGATGATAGTGATTTTAAAGAAAAGAATACTTATAAAGGGAAATGGATAATTTTAGTTATTATTTTTTCAACAATCCTATTATTTGGATTAATTCTAACAAGAAAGAAAAAATAATGGAGTAGGTAGGGAGTATTCAATGAAAAAAATAAAAACAATAATAACACAAAAAAGAATAAGAATAGCAATGTTTATAGTGTTAGATATACTAGCTATAACGATGTGTTCTTTTTTGTCGATAGGGTTGAGATTTGATTTTCATGACATACCAAATATATACATAGGCAATATTTATAATTATCTTTTAATTGATAGTATCATTATTGTTGCCATATTTTCAATATTCAAAATATATAAAAGTATGTGGTCATATGCTTCAATAACAGAACTAATTAATATTATATTGGCATGTTCTAGCTATGAATTAATTGAATTTATTTATAAACAAATAATTAATGTAAATATGCCAAGAAGTTATTACTTAATAAAGTTGATTCTATTATATATTTTTATTTCATCAATAAGATATTCATATCGCATTGCTAGAACAATGAGAGACTACTATCGAGAAAAAAATGGATTAACTAATACAATGATAATTGGAGCTGGCGAAGCGGGAAGAATGCTAATAACGGAAATATATAATAATAAAACTAATTTTAAAAATAAAGTTTGCTGTATTATTGATGATGATAAAAATAAAATTGGTAGTTATATTAAAAACATTCCTGTTGTAGGTTCAAGAAAAGAAATAAAAGAAAATGTTGATAAATATAATATTGAAGAAATTATTATTGCTATGCCGTCAATAAATAGAGAAAAGTTAAATCTAATAATTGATGAGTGTCAAAAAACAAAATGTGAAATCAAAACATTGCCCAGTCTAAGTGAGTTAGTAGGAAAACCAACAATGAAAAAGGTAAGACCACTATCATACGAAGATTTTTTGGGAAGAAAAGAAATTGTTGTTAATATTAATGAAATTTCTTCATCATTAAAAGATAAAAAAATTATTGTTACTGGTGGTGGGGGGTCAATCGGTAGTGAATTATGTAGGCAAATAGCCAAATGTAGGCCTAAAGAATTGATTATCTTTGATATTTATGAGAATAATGCTTATGAAATAGAGCAAGAATTAAAAAGAGTTTATCCCCACTTAAATTTAAAAACAATAATTGGGTCAGTTAGAGACTATGATAGATTGGAAAATGTTTTTAAAGAATATAAACCTGAATATGTTTTCCATGCCGCTGCACATAAACATGTGCCATTAATGGAAAATAGTCCAAATGAAGCAATTAAAAATAATTGTCTTGGAACCCTTAACACTGTAAAGATTTCAGATAAGTATAAAGTTAAAAAATTCGTGCTAATTTCATCTGATAAAGCAGTAAGACCAACAAATGTCATGGGAGCAACCAAAAGAATTTGCGAAATGATAATTCAAGCTTATGATAAAAAATCTAAAACTGATTATGTGGCTGTTAGATTTGGTAATGTGCTAGGTTCTAATGGATCAGTAATTCCATTATTTTTAAAGCAAATAGAAAATGGAGGACCAGTAACGGTAACTCATAAAAATATCACAAGATACTTTATGACTATTCCAGAAGCAGTTTCCTTAATTTTGCAAGCCTTTTGTTATGCCGAAGGTGGTGAAATATTTGTTTTAGATATGGGAGAACCTGTAAAAATATATGATTTAGCTAAAAAATTAATTAGATATAAAGGATATGAACCTAACGTTGATATTCCTATAAAAATAACAGGATTAAGACCAGGAGAAAAACTATATGAAGAATTGCTTATGGAAGAAGAAGGATTAAAAGCCACTCCTAATAAACTTATTCATATAGGTAAACCAATTGAAATGGATGATGCAAAGTTCTTTAAAAAACTAGACAAACTCATTACTGCATCATATAAAAATAATAATGATATTAAAGAAAAAGTAGCTACAATTGTAGATACATATACAATAGATAAAGGAAGTAATCAAAATGAAAAATAAAAAAATTATGCCATTTAAAGAAAAAATATGGTTAAGTTCTCCAACAATGCATGATGGAGAAGAATTAAAATATATGAAAGAAGCCTATGATACTAATTGGATGAGTACAATAGGAGAAAATATTAATCAAATAGAAAGTATTACTTGTAAAAAAATAGGATGTAAATATTCTGTGGCTCTATCTTCAGGAACCGCTGCTTTGCATTTGGCTATTAAATTAGCTGGTGTTAAAAAAGGGGATTATGTTTTCTGTTCTGATATGACATTTGCTGCTACAGCTAATCCAATTGTTTATGAGGGAGGAATTCCAGTATTTATTGATACAGAATATGATACGTGGAATATGGATCCAGTAGCATTAGAAAAAGCCTTTGAAATTTATCCAGAAGTAAAAATAGTAGTGTTAGCTCATTTATATGGAACTCCAGGTAAAATTGATGAAATCAAAAAAATATGTGATAAAAATAAAGCTATTCTAATAGAAGATGCGGCTGAATCATTAGGAGCAACTTATAAGGGAAAACAAACTGGAACATTTGGAAATTATAGTTGTATCTCATTTAATGGAAATAAAATAATAACAGGTTCTTCTGGAGGAATGTTACTAACAGACGATAAAGAAGCTGCTGAAAAAACTAAAAAATGGGCTACACAATCTAGAGAAAATGCCTCTTGGTATCAACATGAAGAATTAGGCTATAATTATCGAATGAGTAATGTAGTTGCTGGAGTGGTAAGAGGACAATATCCATTTCTAGAAGAACATATAAGAAGTAAAAAAGAAATATATTCTAGATATAAAGAAGGATTTAAAGATTTACCACTTAAAATGAATCCATATGATAAGAAAAATAGTGAGCCAAATTTTTGGTTAAGTTGTTTAATTATTGATGAAAATGCAATGAGTAAACAAGTAAGAGGAGAACAAGATGCACTATACATTAGTGAAAAAGGTAAAAGTAGCCCTACAGAAATATTAGAAACATTAGCAAAATACAATGTAGAAGGAAGACCAATATGGAAACCTATGCACATGCAACCAATTTATAGAATGAATCCATTCATAACAAGAGAAGGCAATGGAAGATCTAAAACAAATGCGTATATTAATGGTGGATATTATGGAAAAGATGGACAACCTTTAGATATAGGAAATGATATTTTCAATAGAGGTGTATGTTTACCAAGTGATAATAAAATGACAAAAAAACAACAAGATATAATAATTGAAATAATAAAAAAATGTTTTGAATAAATTAATGGAGAAAATATTATGTACAAAAAATATATAAAAAGAATACTTGATATAATACTGTCATTAATAGCTATCATTATAACATTACCAATATTTTTAATAGTAGGTATCTTAGTTTTGATATTTATTGGTCAACCTGCTATCTTTAGACAAAAAAGACCAGGAAAAAATGAAAAAATATTTACCATGTATAAATTTAGAACCATGACTAATAAAAAAGATGAAGATGGTAATTTATTACCAGATGAATTAAGACTAACTAAATTAGGAAAATTTTTAAGAAAAACTTCTCTTGATGAAATACCGGAGTTTATCAATATCTTAAAAGGAGATATGTCACTTGTAGGTCCAAGACCCCTTTTAGTAGAATACTTACCATATTATGCAAAAGAAGAACATCATCGTCATGACGTAAGACCAGGTCTAACAGGACTAGCTCAAGTTAGCGGTAGAAATCTTTTGAATTGGAACGATAAATTTCAAAAAGATTTAGAATACGTTAATAATATCACATTTATAAATGATGTAAAAATCATTATTGATACAATAAAAATTGTATTTAAAAGAGAAGGTATAACTGATAATAAATCAGCAACTATGACTAGATTAAACATTGAAAGGAAGAAAGTAAATGTCTAAAGATGTAATAATTATTGGTGCAGGTGGGCATGCTAAAGTAATTGCTGATATTATTTATAAATCTGGTGATAATCTAATTGGATTTTTAGATGATAATCTCGCTAATAAAGGCAAAGAAATTTACTTAGGAAAAAAAGTATTAGGAACTACAAAAGATATTAAAAATTACAATAAAAATTATTTTATTATAGGAATAGGAAATAATTCTATTCGTAAAAAAATTAATAATGAAAATAATTTGAAACTATATAGCGCAATTCATCCAAGTGCAATAATTGCTGAAGATGTAAAAATTGGAACTGGTTCTGTAATAATGGCTGGAGTTGTCATAAATCCAGGTACAGTTATTGGTAAGAATTGCATTATTAACACTAGTTCTTCACTAGATCATGATAATCTATTAGAAGATTATGTTCATATATCTCCAGGTGCACATTTAGCTGGTACAGTATCAGTAAAAGAAGGAACATGGATATGTACTGGTGCTATTGTAAAAAATAACATTACTATAGGTAAAAATAATATTATTGGTGCAGGTGGCGTAGTCATAAAAGACATTATAGAAGAAAATACTACATATGTTGGAGTGCCTGCAAAAAGGATAAAGTAGGTGAAATATGACAATAGTTAAAACCATATTTTGGATTTCTGCTTTTATGATATTTTGGGCAAATATAGGATATCCAATTTCAATATTAATACTTGATAAAGTGTTAAAAAGGAAAAATAAAAAAATTGAAAATTATGAGCCGACCGTTACAATCATGATAGTTGCACATAATGAAGAAAAGGTTATTGAACAAAAAATTAAAAATGTTTTAGAATTAAATTATCCAAAAAATAAAATTACTATTTTAATTACTTCTGATAATAGCACTGATAAAACTAATCAAATTGTAAAGAAAAATATAAACAAATATAAAGATAGAAATATAGTTTTATATGAGGTTAAAGAACGAAAAGGAAAAACTAATGCTCAAAACGAAGCAGCAAAACTGGTTAAAAGTGAAATTATTGTTATGACTGACGCTAATGCAATGCTAGATAAAGATGCAATAAAAGAATTAGTAAGTTATTTTGATAAAAATGTCGTATATGTTACTGGAAAACTCAATTACACTAATGAAAGAGAAAATTTAACCAGCAAAACTGAAAATACATATTGGAACTTAGATACAAAAATTAGAGATATTGAGTCAAATATTCAAACAATCACAGCAGGTAATGGAGCTTTGTATGCTGTAAAAACAAAAGAATACGTTGATTTTGATCCTATTATGTGTCATGATTCAATTATGCCACTATATTATGCGCTAAATAATAAAAGAGCAATTGCTAACCACAATGCAATTGCTTATGAAAAAGCCGGTGAAAATAATGAAGATGAGTTTAAAAGAAAAATTAGAATGTCTAGAATTACTCTAAAATTCATTTTACCTTCATTAAAAATATTAAATATATTTAAATATAAATGGTTTACATATTTCTATTTAGGCCATAGAACATCAAGATATTTGTTATGGTTTAATCATATTTTGTTATTTATTTCAAATGCATTACTTATTAAATATTCATATTTCTTTCTAGTAATATTTATTTGTCAATGCATAATATATTTAATTGCTATTATAAAAAATGTATTTAATTTAAATAATAAGTTATTTAATTTTATATCTTATTATTTAATGACAGTATTAGCACAATTTATTGGTGTAGTTAATACGATTACTAGAAGAAATAAGCCGTTTTGGGAAAAAGCAGAAAGTACTAGATAAATATTTAGGAGGATTAATATGAAAAAGAGAATTGTTAGTATAATTGTTCCATGTTATAATGTTGAAAAATATATTAGTAAATGTTTAAATTCAATAATTAATCAAACATTTAAAGATATAGAGATTATTTGTGTTAATGATGGATCAACTGATGATACTTTAAAAAAATTAAAATCTTTTAAAGATGAAAGAATTAAAATAATTGATAAAACAAATGGGGGAGTTTCATCTGCTAGAAATTCAGGAATTGAACATGCATCTGGTGAATACATAATGTTTATTGACGGTGATGATTATGTAGATGTTGAGATGGTGGAAAAAATGTTTAAAACTGCCAAGGAAAACGATGCTGATATTGTAAAGTGTAATAGAAACGATGTATATGAAGATAAAAATGTTATAATTAAAAGACTTCCAATTTGGAAAGATAAAAAGATTATTAACAAAAAAGAATTCTCAAAATATGTTTACCCAGAGTTTTTTGGAAGAAGTAGATTATGTAATGCATTTATGACATTGATAAAGAGAAAATTGATAAATGATAATAATATAAAATTTTCAAATAAATTAGTAGTTGACGAAGACGAGATTTTTTCAATTGAAATATTTCAAAAAGCAAAGAAATTTGTTTATATTCCAGAGAACTATTATTTTTATGTTAAGAATACGAATGGATTATCAGGATCAGGAGTAAACATATATGATAGAGTTGTTAGTAGGAAAGAGCACATAAAATTGCTAAAAGATTATTCAAAAAAATGGAAATTAGATAATTATTCACATTTATTAATTGAAAAAACCGCATTTATTGGAATATATACAGCTATGCAAACTGCATTTAAGAGTACTAAATATTCAAAAAAAGAACAGTATAAACTTTTCAAAATCATATTAAATGATGACACTTTTAAATCAAATATAAAAAAATCAAATATGGAAATTATGATATTTACAGAAAAAATTTTATGCTTTTTTGTTAAAATACATTTCTATCATATTGGTTTTTATTATTCTAGATTGATTGGCTTTTTAAAAAATAATTTAAGATATAAACTTGAAAAATTTAGAAAAAATATAAGGTGATGATAATATGAAAGTACTACATATCAATTGTGATTATATGGGGAGTAATTCTGTTCATAGAGTGATGATTAATAATATATCAAAATTTGATATTGATAATTATATTTTTGTACCAACATATAAAAAAAATATATTTTCAGAAAATACAAATGTTGATATAGTAAGGTGTTTTAATAAAAATGATAGATTTTTTTATTTTTATAAACAAAAAAAAATTTTAACCACTATTATAAAACAATATAATTTTTCTATAATTGATTGTATGCATTCATATACTTTGTTTACTGATGGGAATATTGCATATAATCTTAACAAGAAATATAAAATCCCATATATTGTAGCAATCAGAGACACAGACATAAATGTATTTTTAAAATATAAAAAATATTTGAAACCATTAGCAAGAAATATAATTAAAAATGCATCTAGAGTTTTATTTTTATCACACTCATACAAAAATAAAATATCAAAATTGCTATATTCGGATAAGTATCCTTTTGATGAGAAAACTGTAATAATACCAAACGGCGTTGATGATTTTTGGTTAAATAATATATATAGTAATAAATCCATAACCAAGAAAGATAATAAATTAAATATTGTTTATGTAGGAAAAATTAACAAGCGAAAAAATATAATTTTAACTCAAAAAAGTTTAAAAAAATTAAGAAAAAGCGGAATGGATATCAGTTTTACTATAGCAGGTGATATAGACGATATAAAAGTATTTAAATCAATTATGAAATATAATAATACAAATTATGTTGGTAAAATGAACAAAAATGAATTGTTAGAACTATATAGAAAAAATGATATCTTTATAATGCCATCGCATACAGAAACATTTGGAATAACATATGTTGAAGCAATGTCACAAGGATTACCAGTTATTTATACCAAAAAACAAGGATTTGATCAGCAATTCGATGAGGGAATCGTTGGATATCATGTTGATGATAAAAAAACTGCTGACGTTGTAGATTCAATTAATAAGATTCTTCTTAATTATGAATCAATTAGCAACAATTGTATAGAAAAATGTAAAGTTTTTAAGTGGGAATTAATTTGTAAAAAATATTTTAAAATATATAAAGAGATAATAAAAAATAAGAAAGTAAAGGAATGATAATATGAAAAAAATTAATATAAGTAATATTACATCAGTGATTTTAATAATATATTCATTATTTGCTTTTACATCATTCAAAAAAATAGGATCACCATATATTGATGGAATACAAGGAAACAACTTAATATATTTAATACCAATTGTCTTGTTTATAAAGTTTCTTACAAATAGTGAAAAAAAAATAAATTTAAAAATAGTTATACTTTTTTTAATATATATCATATACCTTCTATTAAATTTAATTTTCAATTATAATTCACAAGCTTTTTATTCAATCATGATTATTATTTTACCTATGTTATTAATAACTAGCGCAAATAAAAGTGAAGGTAAAAATGTTAATCAAATAATAAAAGTATTAGTTTCCCTAGGGCTTATATATTCTATTTTTATAATTTTTGAATTTTTCTTTTATAATATAATAGCACAATATTTCAATTTGAATACAACAGCAGATTATGTAACACGTCACACCACAATGCTTGGGTCATCAATAACAACATCTTATTATCTTTTATTAAACATTCCAATTTGTTTTATGGGTTTTCATTATTTTGATAAAAAATGGAAAAAAATAACAATTATAACAATTATATTAAGTGTTTTTTCAATAATTTTAGAACAATCAAGAATATGTTTTGTTATTTTAGGTATATATTTGATATTGTATTTTTTATTATTTGGAAAAAAAGTTAAATTAAGTACTAAAATACTTGCAGTTTTAGGAATAATATTTTTACTATCCTGGGTAATGAGTAATGAATCATTAAGCAGATTATATACAGATTATTCGGATAATACTTCTACACAAACAAGAATAAGTATAATTAAAATTGGTTTTAATGAATTTTTAAACAAGCCAATTTTAGGTTCTGGAATATCAACTTACTATAAAAGACTATGGCATGGAGAATCAAGATATATATTAATAAACGGGGGCTTATCATTAATTGATCCCCACAATATATATATATATATACTAGTTGAACAAGGAATAATGGGAATGATGTTATTTGTAACAATATTTATTTTAATAATTAAAGAATACATTAAATATATGCCAAAATATATTAGAATTAATACATATATTTTGATACTTGGACAATTATTAGCATTCTATGGAGGTTCTCAATTGATAAATGAAATTAGCTATTCAACAATTTTTTGGAATTATATGTTAATATTATGTTCAATTGGTTTATATGAGAGGAGTAAAAAAGATGAAACGAATTCTATTTGCAATTTATGATAAATTTTCCCATGATCAAAGAGCTTTAGAAACAATCAAAAGTTTAAGCAATATAGGAGAAGTTACTGTAGTTTCATATGATAAAGTAGATAATTGGGATAAAATTAAATTCATTGTATCAGATAATGGTAAAAGAAATTATTTGCAATTTAAAAAAAGCCTAAAAAAAACTTATAAAAAATTAAAACCAGATATTGTTTTTTTACATGATAATTACGCTGCATTTTTTATAAATTGGTTACGCAAAAAAAAAGAAAATGTAATAATAGGATATGATTCAAGCGAATTATATTATGACAAATATGATATAAGCATTAGAGGTTTAAAATCATTAATTTTAAATATTCAAGAAAAAAAATATATTTCTCAAACTGATTTTGTTTTTGCTGCAAACCTTGAAAGAGCAAAAATAATGAAAGATGTCTTTCATTTAAAAAAATGTCCAATCGTATGGGATAATGTTCATCGAATTGATGACAATATAAATAAAAAAGAATGTGATAAAAAGTTTGGAAATATTGTATCTAATTCACAAAATATTATCTTTTATTGTGGTGGAATTCATCATAATAGAGGGACATTTGAACTTATAGAAGCAGTAAAAGAATTAGGTAATAAATATAAACTAGTTATAGCTGGTACAGCTAGTAAAGAAGAATTAAAAGAATATAAAAAAGTATTAAATGGTTCTTCAATAAAAAATTTTACTTATATAGGCTTTGTGTCAAGGAGTGAATTAAAATATTTTTTGAAAAAATCTAAAATAAGTGTTTCTATATTTGATCTATCATGCATTAATCATATTTTTTGTGCTTCTGGGAAAATATATGAATCAATTTTTGAAGGTGTCCCAATACTTACGTCAACTAATCCACCTTTTACTAGATTGTGTAACGAATATGGTATTGGTGTAAGTACTGATGACTATATATCGGGAATAAAGAAAATCATGAATAATTATGATGAGTATGTAAATAATACCAAAAAGCTTATTAAAATGCTCGACTATGATAATAGAATTGATAAACTTACAAATTTAATTTTAAATGAAATAAAACATAATCAAAGAGGATAAACTTATGAATAACAAAAAAAACTTTATAACAGCTATAATTCTGCAATTTGTAACAATTATTTCGGGGTTAATTTTACCAAGATTAATATTAAGCACATTTAATTCTGAAATAAATGGGTTAGTCTCCTCAATAACTCAGTTTTTAAGTTTTATTTCATTAGCTGAAGGAGGGCTCGGTGCAGTTGTATTAGCAGAATTATATAAGCCAATTGAATTTAAAGATGACAAAAAAATAAAACAAATACTTACTGAGTGCCAAAATTATTTTAGTAAATTAACAATTATATTCATTATATATACAATTGTTTTATCAATAGTGTATCCATTAATATGTAAATCACAATTTTCTTTTTCTTTTGTGAGTTCTTTAGTTATAATTCTTAGTTTTTCAACATTAATAAAATACTTATTTTCTATAACATATAAATTGTATCTTCAAGCTAGTCAAAAAATATATATTGTTAATATCTGTTCCACAGTTATAACATTATTAAATTTAATAGTAATTTTTATTATAATTAAATTCACACCAAGCATTCATATTATAAAAATTGTCGCAGATTTACTATTTATAATTCAACCTATTATTTTTAAAAAAATAGTCGAAAAAAAGTATCACGTGAAACTATGTTTGAAAAAAAGTAATAAGAAAATTCTAAAAGATAGATGGAGTGGTTTTGCACAAAATCTCGCACATTACGTAAATATGAACACAGATATTTGCGTCGTAACATTATTAGTAGGAATAAAAGATGTAAGTATATATTCAATATATATGCTTCCAATCGCAGCATTAAGAAATTTAATTTCATTAATATCTAATATATATCAAAGTGTGTTAGGGAAATATTATGCTAAAGATGATATTGATATTTTAAAATCCAATTTTATAAAACTACAAAATATTAATTGGGTTGTTAGTTTAATATTATATGGAACATGTTTTCTTTTAATTGATGATTTTGTGAAAATTTATACAATTGGAATTAATGATGCCAATTATTATCAGCCATTATTTTCTGGAATAATGATATTGGCAACTTTACTCTACTCAATTCTTGAACCACAAAAATTTTTAATTCTTTCGGTAGGTAAATTTAAAGATATAAAAAAAATATATATTGTAGAAGCCATTCTAAATATAGTTATATCTATTGTTTTGTCAATAAAGTTTGGCTTAATAGGTACAGCTTTAGGAACACTAATAGCTGTTATTTATCGATTCGCTTATTTCATTTTATATCTTAGAAAAAATATAATAAATATTGAAATAAAAAATTATGTCTATCCATTATTGATGACAATATTCGTTATAATTATAAATATTTATTTTCATTATAATTATATCTTAAATATAAATAATTTCTATGAATTTATAATTTATGGTTTTTTAATGTTTATCGTTGAAGCAATATTAGTGATTATATGTTTTAGGAAATATATTTTACGCTCTTTAAAAGCAAAGAAGGACGCATAAATACATTTTATATTAAAAATATCATTTTTATATTTACTTTATTTTATGAAAAAATTAATAAATAGTAATGAAAATATATTTTTTTAAATATGCTAAAAAAACATGTTTATGAATGGAGGAAAAAAAGTGGAAAAAATTAAAGTAATGACTATTTTTGGGACTAGACCAGAAGCTATTAAAATGGCCCCATTAATAAAAGAATTAAAAGAAAGAAAAGAAATTAAAAGTATTGTTTGTGTTACTGCCCAACACAGAGAAATGTTAGACCAAGTTTTAGATGTATTTAAAATAATTTCAGATTATGATTTAAACATCATGAAGCAAGGACAAACCCTATCAGAAATAACTTCTAGAGTATTATTAGGACTAGAAGAAATAATTCAAAAAGAAAAACCCAACATTATTTTAGTTCATGGAGATACAACTACCACCTTTGCTGGAGCCTTAGCAGCATTTTATAATCAAGTTGATGTTGGACATGTTGAAGCCGGACTTAGAACATGGAATAAATACTCTCCATTCCCAGAAGAGATGAATCGACAAATGGTTGATTGCATGACCGATATGTATTTTGTACCAACCAATGTAAGTAAAGATAATCTATTAAAAGAAAATATTTCCGAAAACAAAATATATATAACAGGAAACACTGCTATTGATGCAATGAAAACTACCATTACAGATAACTATAACCATGAAGTATTAGATTGGGTAGGGGAAGATAGAATGATTCTTTTAACCGCTCATAGAAGGGAAAACTTAGGTGAACCAATGCGACATATTTTCAAAGCAATAAAAAGAATTGTTGAAGAATATACTGACGTAAAAGTAGTATATCCAATCCATTTAAATCCAAAGGTTAGAGAAGTTGCTAATGAAGTATTTAACAATATTGATAGAGTGAAATTAATAGAACCACTAGAAGTAATTGATTTTCATAACTTCCAAAATAAAAGTTATTTAATACTTACAGATTCTGGAGGTATCCAAGAAGAAGCTCCATCACTTGGAAAACCCGTACTAGTTCTCCGTGATACAACCGAAAGACCGGAAGGAATCGAAGCAGGTATATTAAAATTAGTTGGTACAGATGAAGAAATTATATATCAAGAAACTAAAAAATTATTAGATGACCAAAAAGAATATGAAAAAATGAGCAAAGCATCCAACCCATATGGCGATGGTCATGCTAGTGAAAGAATTGTTAATTCTATTATCGAAAAATATTTAAAAAAAGTATAATAAACTGCATATATTTTTAATAATTAAAAAAAGAAAGTATCAAATATCTGTCAAACAACTATACTTTGTAAGGAATTATATGATACAATAATCATACAAATGATGCAGAAAGAGAAGTGTGTAGTAAATGAAAATTGCTGTAGCAGGTACTGGATATGTTGGATTATCCCTTGCCACATTACTTAGTCAACATAATGAAGTTGTTGCCTTAGACATAGTAAAAGAAAAAGTTGATATGATAAATAATCACATCTCACCAATTAAAGATTGTGAAATTGAAGAATATCTAAAAAATAAGAATTTAAACCTAAGAGCAACCCTTGACTATCAAGATGCTTTTTATGGAGCTGATTATATAATTATAAGTACACCTACTAATTATGATCCTGAAAAGAATTTCTTTGATACATCTAGCGTTGAAGATATTATTATGAAAGTAAAAGAGTTAGGACTAGATACAACTATGATTGTTAAATCTACTGTTCCCGTAGGATTCACTGAATCAATGAAAGAAAAATATCACATTGAAAACATAATATTTTCACCAGAATTTTTAAGAGAAGGTAAAGCTTTATATGATAACTTATATCCATCAAGAATTATTCTTGGAGAAAACAGTGAACGAGCACAAATATTTGCTAATTTATTAAAAGAAGGAGCATTAAAAGAAAATATAGATATTTTATATATGAATAATACTGAAGCAGAAGCTGTCAAATTATTTTCCAATACCTATTTAGCTCTAAGAGTAGCATATTTTAATGAATTAGATACTTATGCTGAATTAAAAGGCCTAAGTACCAAGGATATCATTGATGGTGTTTGTCTAGATCCACGTATTGGAGATCACTATAATAATCCATCTTTTGGATATGGAGGATATTGTTTACCAAAAGATACTAGACAATTATTAGCTAATTACAGAGATGTTCCTCAAAATATGATTAAAGCTATCGTAGATTCTAACGAAACAAGAAAAAGCCATATTGCCAATATGATATTGAGTCAAAATCCTAATACTGTAGGAATATATCGTCTTACGATGAAAAAAGATTCTGATAATTTTAGAGCCAGTGCTATTCAAGGAGTTATTAGTAATTTAAGTAATCACGATATCGATATTCTTATCTATGAGCCAACATTAACTAGTCCTTCTTTTAATGGTTATCAAGTAATAAAAGATTTCAATGAATTTGCTGAAAGATCAGATATTATTTTAGCAAATCGTTTTGAAAAACCATTAACTAGAGTTAGAAAAAAAGTGTATACAAGGGACTTATATAGTAAAGACTAATATGAAAAACAAACGTAATTTAATCATAGTAATTATATGGATGCTCATAATATTTATAATGTCTTCATTTAATTCTACCCAATCTAGTAATCAAAGTAATTTTATCGTAGATATTATTGCTAATATTTTTAATATTACTAATACTAGTACTTTAAGTATTATAATTAGAAAGTTAGCTCATTATACTGAATATTTAATTTTAGGTATTCTTGTAATAAATCTAAATAATAATAAAAATAAAGGTTTATATTTATCTATGATTGTATGCTTATTATATGCAATAAGCGATGAATTTCATCAATCTTTTGTACCTGGCCGAAGTTGTCAATTAGTTGATGTTACTATTGACTTTATCGGAGCATTAACAGGAATATTCATATATAAATTAATTAAAGGAAATTCTACATAGGATTTCTTTTTTTTAAAAGTAATTGACTATATTAACCTAATATGTTAATATATGTATAGTAAGAAGATAAAAAATAATGAACATTATAAGGAGGGATAAAATGATTACTGGATTTGGATCAGTTTTAAAAGACTATCTTGAATATCATAATATATCGCAAGTAGAATTTGCTGAAAGTTTAGATATTACACCTAAACATTTAAATGAAATTTTAAATAAAAATATTGATATGTCTGAAGAACTTATGGTAGCTATTAGTTTAATAACTGATATTGATATTAGTTTGATAGTTAATATGGAAAATGAGAAAAAGATGAAAATATATTTAAATAAAGAGTATGGAGATAATTTATCTGATTTTTTAAAGCAATTTAATATAAATGAGTTATCTAAAAAACATTGGGTAGAATTTAAAAACAAAGATGATACATATCGATTAGCACTTGATTTATTAGCATTTCTAAAAGTAAGAAATTTTAAGGCTATGGATAATATTTTGGCAAATATTATGTATAAAAAGAAAGATGATGCAGATAAAATAAAAACTTTATTATGGATATCTAGATGTAATGAATTAGCACTAAAGCAAACTGTAAATAATTTTGAAATGAATAATTTTAATATTATTTTAGATTATCTTAAAGAAGAAAGAAATAAACCATTTAACTATCAAAGATTACAAAGTACTTTTAATAAATATGGTTTCTATTTTGTTATTGAAGATTCCTTATCTGGAACTAAAGTAAGGGGATGTTCTAAAGTTAAAAATGATAAGCCTGCTATATATTTAACAAAGTTATTTAATGATAAAGCTTCTTTGTATTTTGCTATGTATCATGAGATAGGACATTTAAAACAAAATTATAATAAATCTAAAAGAAAATATATTATAGATGAAGATATAGAATTAGAAAATAAAGCTGATAAATTTGCTTTAAATCAAATGATAGATGAAGATTTATGGAGTCAACTTATAAATAGTAGTGATATTAAGAAAACAAGTATTGAAATAAGTAAGAAGTATAATATACCACTTTGTTTTATTGTAAGAAATTTAGCATATAATAAATATATTAAATATACAGATAAGTTTTATTTAGATAATATAGAAAAAATTAATTAGTATTTTATTAAAATTCTACATTTTTTATGTTAGAAAAAGTATAATATTAATAAGGTGACTAATATGTATCAATTTATAATGTCAATAAGTCTAATTATATTATTTTTTATACTTTTTAATGGTTTTACATATTTAACATTTATAATTATTGAAAATCTTATAGACAAATAATAAAGGTATCTAAAAAGATATCTTTTTAAATTTATAAAAATACTATTCAAAAAAGATTAAAATTATGATATACTTATAAAGTAGAGGTGTGATATGGAAGAAATAGATTTAAAAGAGTTATTTGAATTTATAAAAAAGAAGATAGGGTTATTAATTACTATAACAGTAGTTATTTGTTTACTTGGTTGTATTTATGGTCTATTTATTCAAAAACCTATGTATAAGTCATATACGACTATCATACTTGGTGGAAATGAAACAACAGCTAGTCAAACAATTACACAAAGTGATATTACGTTAAATAAAAATCTAGTAGATACTTATGCTGAAATAGTTAAATCAAGAAGAGTTTTAGAGCAAGTAATTGCTGAACTTGATTTAGAAGAAACTTATGAAGAGTTGAGTAATAAAATTTCTGTTTCATCTGTTAATAATACAGAAATAATAAAAATAACAGTAGCAGATAGTAATCCTATTGAAGCTAAGAATGTAGCTAATGTTACAGCTAATTTCTTTTCAAAAGAGGTTGTTAAATTATATAATATGAATAATGTTAATGTTTTAGATGAAGCTAATGAAGCTAATGAACCATATAATATAAATATTCCTAAACAAGTAATTATTTATTTCTTTATTGGTATAATTATTGCTTTATCAATTCTCTTTATAATATTCTATTTTGATAGAACTATTAAATCTGTAGAACAAGTAGAACAGAAAATTAAATTGCCAATTCTTGGTGGCGTTGAAGAGTACAAAAAAGGAGGAAAAAGAAAGTGAAAGAAGAATTAGTAATTCACAATAAACCTAAATCTAATATTAGTGAAGATATTAGGACTATTAGAACTAATTTAATGTTTACTTCATCTGATGAGGAATCTCAAGTTATACTTGTTACTAGTTCTATTCCCGGTGAAGGTAAAAGTTTTATCAGTAGTAATCTTGCCACAGCTTTTGCTCAAACAGACGAAACAACATTATTAATTGATTGTGATCTTCGTTTAGGAAGAATTCATAAAATATTTGGCGTATCAAATGATAAAGGATTTTCTAATCTTTTAGCCAGTCAAAGTGTTGTGAATTGTGCGGATTTTATCAAAAAAACACCCATTCCTAATTTATATGTTATTCCAAGAGGAACCGTTCCTCCTAATCCTAGTGAATTATTAAATTCTACTAATACAAAAAGAGTTATCAATTTCTTAAGAGAAAATTTTAGTCGTATTATTTTTGACGGTGTACCAATAAATGGTCTTCCTGACTCCTTAATTATGGCTTCACTAGTAGATAGGGTAGTGCTAGTTACAGCAGTAGGTTACACAAAAATTGACGAATTGATGGAAGCAAAAAAAGCTCTAGAAAAAATAGATGCTAATATTGCCGGTGTAGTTGTTAATCGTGTTAATCAAACAAAACGAGGAAAATACTCCAATTATTATGAATAGTAGGTGTTTTATGACAGATGTACATTCTCATATATTATTTAATATTGATGATGGTAGTTATTCTATCGAAGAAAGTATTATTCTTTTAAAAGAATTAAAGAGTATTGGATTTACCAATGTTATATTAACCCCACACTATATTAAAGGAAGTGAATATTCTGCAAATAATCAAATTAAGCTAGAAAGATTCTCAGAATTAAAAGAAGAAATAAAAAAACAAAATATAGAAATAAATATTTATCTTGGTAACGAAATATTTGTTTGTAATAATATTCTTGAACTTTTAGAAAGAGAAGAAATAGTCAGTTTAAACAATACTAAATATCTTTTAATTGAACTTCCTTTTCATAATCAAATTTTAAATTTAGAAGATATTATTTATGAAATTAATTTAAAGGGATATATTCCCATAATTGCTCATCCTGAAAGATATGAATATTTTCAAAAAAATTATAAATTAATTGATAACTTAAGAGAAATGGATGTTATGTTTCAATGTAATTATGTTAGTATTCTTGGTTATTATGGTAAGTCTGCAGAAAAATTAATTAAATATATGTTAAAAAATAAATATGTAGATTATTTAGGCACAGATATTCATCACATAAAAAAGACTTTTGTAATTGATAACTTTGATAAGATAAAAAAGAAGATAATCAAAATAGCAGGTATAACATATTTTGAAAATATTAATAATAATGCTAATTCTCTTATACATAACGAAGAGTAGGTGATAAAATGGATAAAAAAGAAAACAAAAAGAAAAAAGTAAGTATCCTAGGTATAATTTTGGGTATACTCCTTTTATTAATGACAGTATCTCTTATAGTAATTATTAAGATATTAGATATTATTCCCAATAACTATTTTACAATGTTAATCGTTATTTTAACTATTCTTGGTATCATTTTAAATTTCTTTCTTATTTATAATTTTAAAAATAAATTTTTAAAATTTATTAAAGTATTTTTTATAATAGTTTCTATAATTATTATAATAGCTTATTCTTTCGGAATATATTATCTAAATAAAACGATAAATCTTTTTGAAAATATTTCTATTATAAAAGAAGAAGTAACAAACTATTATATTGTTGTCTTAGATACATCTATATATCAAGAGCCATCTGATTTATATGAAAAAAAACTTGCTTATTATGAAAAAACTGATGAAAAAGTTATAAATAGTTTGAAGTTGTCTTTAGACTATATTACTGAAATAGATATAGAAAAATTAAAAGAAAGTTTATATAATCAAGAAGTAGATGCTATTTTAATTAGTGATATAATTAAAAATAAATATGAAGAAGATGATGAAAATTTTAATAATAATATTAGAATTATCAAAACAATAGAAATAAAAAAGGAAATTGAAGATATTACAAAAAGAGTATCAATAAAAAATACACCTTTTAACGTTTTAATTAGTGGTATTGATACATATGGTGATATAAATAAGACATCAAGAAATGATGTTAACATAGTAGCTACGATAAATCCAAATACCAATGAAATATTGCTTACTTCAATTCCAAGAGATTATTACGTCCAACTTCACGGGACAACCGGTTATAAAGATAAATTAACTCATGCCAGTTATTATGGTATCAATATGGCCGTAGAAACCATCGAAGACATTCTTGATACAGATATTAATTACTATGTCAAGGTTAACTTCACAACTGTCGTTGATTTAGTCAATGAAATTGGTGGCGTTGAAGTGTATGCTGATCAAAATGTTAATATAGGTACTTGTAAAATAAAAGAAGGATATAATAACTTAGATGGCAAATGTGCTCTTGCTTTTTCAAGAGAAAGACATTCATATGCAGATGGTGATAGACATCGTGGAAGAAATCAACAACAAGTAATTATTGCCATTTTTAACAAATTAACAAGCACAACAACATTATTAACTGAATACACTAATATTTTATCAGCTTTAGATGGAAAATTTGCCACAAATATGGATACCAAAGAAATAACAAATTATATTAAATACGAAATAAATGATTTAAAAAATTATACCATTAAAACTATCCAACTAGATGGTTATGGTTCAATGGGAGAAACATATTCATATCCTGGACAAAATCTATGGATAATGATACCATATGAAGATACCATTACAAATGCTAAAAATTTAATAACTAAAATGTTAAGCAATGAAAGCGTTAATTAGGTTATAATAACAAAATATTTATTATAACTTTTTCTATTACATCTGGAGGTATTATGAAAAAAACAATAAAGACATTATTAATAATAATTATATTGCTTTTGTCGATTATTATAAGCATAAACTACTATGTTATATTATCAACGAAAAACCAGATTAATAATAAAAATATTCAAGCTGATTATATAATTGTACTTGGAGCAGGTATAAAAAACAATAGACCTAGCCCTATGTTAGAAGATAGATTAACAACTGCTATAGAATTATATAACAAAGGCAGATCTAACAAAATACTAGTGTCAGGAGACCATGAAAATGATGATTATGATGAAGTAACAGTTATGAAAAATTACTTATTAGGTAAAGGAATACCTATTGATGATATCTATATTGATTCCTTAGGATTATCTACTTATGATAGTATTTATAGAGCAAAAGAAGTATATAACATTAATTCTGCCATAGTAGTTACTCAAAAATATCATTTATATAGATCATTATATATATCTAATAGTATGAATCTTGACTACTATGGAGTAAGTTCAGACAAAAGAATATATCATGGACAAGGAAAAAGAGAAATAAGAGAAATACTTGCAAGAAATAAAGATTTTGTAAATTGTCTTTTAAAATCTAAATCAAAACATACCGAATTAAAGGAAGAAGTATAGATATGAAAAAAATAAGTTTATTTATAATACTATTCATAATGTTTACTCCAGTATATGCTAAAGAAAAAGTAGAATTTTCTAGTTGTACAGATGGAGATACCTTTAAAATTATATATAACAATGAGATTAAAACAGTAAGACTACTTGCCGTAGACACTCCAGAGTCAGTTCATCCTAAGAAAGAAGAAGAATATTATGGCAAAGAAGCTAGTGACTACACATGTAACGTCTTAAAAAAAGCCAATAAGATAGAACTAGAATTTGATGATAATAGCGATAAATTAGATAAATATGATAGACTATTAGCTTGGGTATTTATAGATGATAAACTATTACAAGAAAGTTTAATAGAAGGTGGTTATGCTAAAGTAGCCTATCTATATGGAGATTACAAATATACCACTAAATTACAAGAACTACAAGAAATTGCTAGTAACAAAAATATTGGCGTGTGGGATGAAGAAGCCAAAGAAAATTTTAATCCAAATCAAAATGAAGACAAAATAACTACAATAGAAATAATTATTCTTTTTGTAATACTAATTATAATAATGTTATTCGGAACAAAAAAACAAAAGAAAAAGATACTAAAAAAAGTAAAAAAAGCACTTAATGAATAAGAGTAAATACTAACAGTTTAAAGGTACTAGCAAACGAAGAAAGTAATCAATCAATCCAAAATTGAATAGTCAAAATTTAGGTCAATTTAAAATGATTATAATTTTAAATTTAGAGTTTCTGGCTTGAACATAAAAAATAACAAATTACTTTTAGTAGAAATGGATGATAGTGGTTTTTTATGCTTACCTAGTGGATATGTTGAATTATAATAATAATTTATCTATTGAATAATTAAATTTTTTTGCTAATTTATAAATGTATGTAGTTGCTATTAATATACTTCCGAGTTCATATAATGATAAGTTGATGTCGCTATTCCTAAAAAAGTAGCGACTTCTTTTTGAGTTAAGTTTGCTTTTTTCTCAATAAACGTAAATTATTTCCATGGAAATTACAGAAAAAGAGTATACTAATTTAACTGAAGAAGAAAAAAGATTTTATCAAAGAAATTTAACTAAAAAAGGTAATTATTCATTAAATCAAACAGCTAAAGAAGTAGAAGTTAAAAATTTTGATAAATTTCATAACGCTGGTATAAGGGATTATATAATGGTGAAACTGCAAATGATATAGCAAAAAGAAAAGTCAGAATCAAATGGGTTTATGATAATAAAAACTTTAAAAATAACTAACTAAATGTTTAAAACAACTCTTTTTGTATCAATATAAATATGAAAGGAGATTTATTTTGGCTAAATACAAAGTAGATATATCAGGAATAAATACCAGCAATTTAAAAGTACTAACAAACGAAGAAAATAATCAATTATTTTTAAAATTAAAAAATGGTGATCCATTTGCAAGAGATGACCTAATTAAAGGAAATTTAAAATTAGTATTAAGCATCATAAAAAAATTTAATAATAAGGTTGATAATCTAGATGATTTGTTTCAAGTAGGGTGTTTAGGTTTAGTTAAAGCTATAGATAATTTTGATCCTTCATATGGCGTAACTCTATCGACTTATGCTTGCCCTATGATAAGCGGTGAAATTAAAAGATATATTAGAGATAATTCTTCCTTAAGAATATCAAGAAGTGTTAAAGATATAGCATATAAAACTTTAAAATTAAAAGAAGAATTAATGACTCAAAATGGTATTGAACCAAAAGATTCAGAAGTTGCTAAAATACTTGGTGTAGAAGAATATGAAATAGCTAATGCTCTAAATTCTTTACGTGAACCAGTAAGTATGTATGAACCAATTTATAATGATGGTGGAGATACAATTTTATTATGTGATCAATTATCTATAAAAGAAGATGAATATTCTATGGAATTAAAATTAGCCCTATCTAAAGCAATGGAACACTTAAAGAAAAGAGAATTAGAAATACTTAAAGAAAGATTTATTATCGGAAAAACACAAATGGAAATAGCTAATGAATTAGGAATAAGTCAAGCCCAAATATCAAGAATAGAAAAGAGTGCCATTAATAACATAAAAAAACTAGTAAAATAGTATAATTATACTAGGTGATATAATGAGATTATCAGAACTACAAACGAAAAAAATAATTAATGTAACTAATGGAAGAATACTAGGCATGATAATAGATGTAATAGTAAGTAATGATGGGAAAATAAAATCATTAGTTTTAGAAGATAGAAAAAACAGAAAATTTACCAGAGAAGAATTCATAGTATCATGGAATCAAATAACTAAAATAGGGGATGACATAATTCTCGTAGATACAAATAGAGGTAATGTTAATTAAATAGCTAGTTTTGTCGAATAGATAGACTGCATTAAATGAATATGTTATGCTTTAATAAAAGGAGAGTAAAATATGCCAGAAGAAGCACTATTAGATGATTTAATTGATGAAATGCTAGAAAATATTTCTTATGCAAAACTTAAAAGTTATTTAAATTTAGAAGACTAATAAATCTTTTTTACAAAATAAAAGAATAAATGCAAAATTTATTCTTTTAAATTACTAAGAAGTCTTCTCCTTATATATTCTATATAAATTAAATGAAGGATGATTAAATAAACGATAATTGTATTTAGAAACACCAATACCACTTGATATATATAAATCAGTATTATTTATACTATAATATTCATCATAATATTTTTTAGCGTTTTCTGGTGTATATAAAGCTCCTACCAAAGGAATCCTAATTTGTCCATTATGTGAGTGACCAGATAATATCAAGTCAACTGAATACTCATTTATAATGCTATCAGCAAAGTCAGGTTCATGAACTAAAACAATTTTATAATCAATATCTTTATTATCTTTTAAATACTCTAATGCACTAGTCATATCATCTTGTTTATAACTAACAGAACTAATTCCAGAAATAAATATTTTTCCACTATTTTTTCCATATATAATATCATAACTATTATTTAAATAATTGAATCCAGCATCATTATATATATTTTCTACAGTTTCTATTTTATTATAATCATGATTTCCCATAACAGCATACTTTGCATATTTAGCATTTATTTTACTTAAAGTACTTTTTAAATATTTAATATCATCTTCTAAAATAATAGAATCTTTATCAATAAGATCACCCGTAAATACCACGATATCTGGCTTAATTAAATTAATTTCATCAACTATTTTATCAATCTTTTCACGTGTTATAGCTCTTTTATAATGTAAATCACTAAAATGAATTATTTTAATACCATCAAAATCATTTGGAACACTATCCGAATATATTGGATATTCTTTTACCTTCAAAAAAGATGTCCCAATAAATCTAGCATATAAAACTGTCAGTATAATTATAATCATAACATAAATAATTACCTTATATATTTTTCTCATTAGATTATTCCTCCCATAAAATATAAAATAATAGACGCTGTATTATGAATTGAATGAATAGTTATCGTAGAAAATATATTATCAGTTTTATAAAGAAGAGCCGCAAAGGAAATGCCTAAAGCTGAATAAGGAATAATATATAAATAATCATATACAGAGGTAACAGAACCAATCACATGCATTGACCCAAATAAAATACCACTAATTAAAATAAATAAATACTTCGTAAATTTGTTATTAGAAAATGCCATAACACTATCTTTAATACCTTTTCTAAATATTACTTCTTCCACAAAAGGAGCATATATAGAAACTGAAAAAATCATATACAAAGGAGCTTTATCTATTAATGTTCTAACAGTTTCTTCATTATTAGCAGAAGCATTTTTAAAAAACAAAACAATAACAATATTACTAATTATCATTACTAAAAAACCAATTAAATAATATTTAAAAGTAGTATTTATATTTTCCATAAAATTCTTAAAGTATTCTTTAAACTTTATAATTAATTCATTTTTATATATCATAAACAATATAATCATAAACCCTATATCACACATAAAATTATATAAGACTTTATAATTAAAACTAAGTTTATCCAAATCAATTCTAAATATCTCAAGTGGAATATAAGGAAATATAATCATCAACAAAAATAAAACTATAAATAGTATCGTTGGTTTAAATTTATTTTTAATATTTACGTTATTCATCTCTCTACCTCTTACATTAATAATTCTAACATAATTAAATAAATTTTACAATAATAATATGATTATGATATATTTCTAAATGATTTTATAGCGTATATAATATGATGAATAGTAACAATAAGAATATTAACAATTGTAGATATAATTAAACTCCATATTTTATAATTACAGATAGCTAAAACAAAAAGTAAGATATTCTTGATTATAGACCCTAATAAAGTTCCATACATAGCACATTTTGCTTTATTAATAGCTTGTAAATAAGTAGTTAAAGGTCCTTGAATATAGTGAAATATAAAAAATGGTGCTATTAACCTAACATAGTCACTACCTAATGTTGTATTATATATAAACTTTAAAATATAATTAGGAAATAACATAAATAGTATAGTAAAAAAACATCCAATTAAAAGAGAAAATAACATACCTTGACTAAGTCCCTTTTTAACTATACGCATATTTCTTTCAGCATAGTTTTTAGAAATAATAGGTAATAGAGAAGTAGAAATTGCCATAGTAAAAAAAGAAGGAATTAATAACAAAGCATAAACATAACCAGTTACAATACCATATTCAGAAGTAATCAAAGATAAACTACTTCCACTTTTAAGCATAGCATAAGTAAGTATAATCGGTTCTAGAAAATAAGAAATTGATCCAATAAGCCTACTCCCTGTAGATGGGATAGAAATATTTAATACATCCTTAACTATATTTTTATCTACTTTAAAACTTTCTTTATCTAAGGACTTATTTGGAATAAATAATAGCATTACTATTATAGCAATTCCCTCAGACAATATATTTACAAGTACTAATGAAGATATAGCTACAATTAAGGAAATATTTAATAATTTAGGAACAATAAAAATAATAAATAATAATCTAACTATTTGTTCACATATATTTTCAAAAGTATATGGGAACATATTATTTTTACCAAAAAAATATCCTTTCAATATACCTGATAAAGCAATAATAGGAAGAGTAAAACTAATACACAAAATAGGATAATAAGTAATACTATTATTAAGAAGAGTATTAGAAATAAATTTAGATAAAAAAATAAGTATAATCATTAAAAAGAAATTATATATCATAGTAAATGGAATAGAAGAAAATATAACTTTTTTAGATGATCTTTTTTCAGCAATTAATTTACCTAATGAAGTAGATAGAGATAATGTAGATAAAGTAATAAATAAATTAAATGTCGGTAATATCATCATATATATACCAATACCATCATTACCAATACTTCTAGCCAGTGCGATTTTTATAACCATAGCTAATAATTTAGTAATACCACCACCAATAATAAGAATAATAGTTGACTTAATAAATTTATTTTTCATAATAAATTATATGTTTTAAGTAAAAAAATATTTTATATGTGATATACTTATATAAAGGAAGAAGGTTAATATGTATTATTTTATAGGAATTAAAGGTAGTGGAATGAGTGCCCTTGCTATCATTTTAAAAAATTTAGGGCATAATGTAATAGGTAGTGATGTTGAAAACCATTTCTTTACAGAAGAAGGTTTAGTAGAGAATGATATTAAATTCTTAACATATGATGAAAATAATATTAAAGAAGGTTATGTGATTGTAAAAGGGGCTTCAATTAAAGAAGATAACGTAGAACTCATAAAAGCAAGAGAATTAGGCTTAAAAATCTATGAATATAATGAATTAGTCGGAGAAATTACAAAGAAATTTAAAACAATATGTATAGCCGGTTGCCATGGCAAAACAACAACAACATCCATGATGTCACTAGTTTTAGGAAAATTATGTGGAGCTAATTATTTAATTGGTGATGGCAGAGGATATGCAAACCCTAATAATGAATTATTTTTGTTAGAAAGTTGTGAGTATCAAAGACATTTTCTAGCTTATCATCCATATTATACAGTAATTACTAATATTGATTTAGATCATGTAGATTATTTTAAAGATATTTATGATGTTATTAGTGCATATCAAGAATTAGCTGATAAAACAAAAGACTATGTTATATGTTATGGTGATGACAATAATGTTAGAAAACTTTCTTTACAAAAATCATTCTATTTTGGTCTTAATGATAACAATAATTTAAAAGCCACCAATATAGAATACAAAGAAGATGGTATTTCTTTTGATGTTTTAGTAGAAAATAAACAATATGGTCATTATTCACTACCTATATTTGGAACTCATCAATTAATAGATGCTTTGGCCGTTATATCCGTTTGTTATTTAGAAAAACAAAATCCTAAAGAAGTGAATGAAATATTAAGCACATTCTCCGGAGCCAAAAGAAGATTTACAGAAACCAAGATAGACAATAATGTAGTAATAGATGACTATGCACACCATCCAGCAGAAATAAAAGCAACATTATCTGCAATTAAACAAAAATATCCAAAGAAAAAAATTATTGCCATATTTCAACCACATACATATTCAAGAACTCAAGAATTTTACAAAGAATATATTAATATTTTTAAAAAATTAGATGCCGTATATATATTAGATATTCATCCATCACGAGAAAAACAAGAAGATTATAACAATATAACAAGTGATATAATTATTAATGAATTACCTAATGGATTTCATATTAATATAGATGAGGCTCATATATTAAGTAAATATGATAATGCCGTATTTGTCTTTCTAAGTCCTAATGATTTAAGTGAATTAGAAAGTGAACTAATAAATTTAAAAAGAGGATTATAAAAATATCTATTCCAATAGGTATTTTTTTTTACAACAAGATAACATTATGGGAAATTATGGGAAAAAGAAGTAATTTTAAATGCTATTAAGAATAATACTAGTGAAGGGAGGAAAATGAGAAAAGATGTCATAGTAAAACAAGAAGGATATAAAGAGTGTGGTGCATCTTGCTTACTTTCTATTATAAAGTATTATGGAGGTAATATTTCAATAGACAAATTACTAAAATTAACCAATACCAATCATTTAGGAACCAATTTCTATAATATTAAAGTGGCCGCTAATGAAATAGGATTAAATGCTAAAGGTTATAAAGTTAATGACGTAAAGCTATTGATAGATTATGAAAAGCCATTTATATGTCAGATAAACAATAATAATTACTTACACTTCGTAGTAGTGTATAAAATAAAAGATAATAAGATATTAGTAATGGATCCAGCCATAGGACTAATTAATATGGATATTAATAGTTTTAATACTATATGGACTAAAAACATAATGACTTTTGAAAAAATTAAAGAATTACCAAAATACAGTGAAAAAAATTATATTATAGAAGTAATAAAACAATGTATAAATAATAATAAAAAAATAATTATAAATTTGGTCCTTTTAAGTCTAATAAGTACAATATTTACTACTATATATAGTTATAATTTCCAAGTTTTAATTGATAATCTATATACTAATGATTTTAATATATTAATAATTATTATAGTATTCTTAATTATTTTATTTCAAAAAAATATAGTCAATTATTTACGATTTAATTTATTAAACTATTTAAATCAAAAATTAGATTTATCTATTATAACAAGTACTTTAAAAAGAATAATCTATCTTCCCTTCAACTATTACAAAAACAAAACAACAGGAGACATGATAAGTAGAGTTAACGATCTATTCTATATTAAAAATTACATAAGTAAATTTATTATAGCCATATTTTTAGATACTCTAGTATTTATAACATGTTTAATAATACTCATAAAAATAAATTATATTATGAGTATAATGTTATTGTTAATAGTATTAGTCTACATAGTATTATTCTTAACATACAAGCCAATCATTAAAAGAATAACTAATGTAAGTCAAGAAAACAATGCTATTCTTAATTCATTCCTAGTAGAATCAATAAGTGGATATGAAACTATAAAAGGATTAAGTTTAGAAACCACATTCTTAAAAAAACTAAACCACCTATATATTAAATCTAGTAATATAAATTTTAGCTTTAATAAAATTATGAATAGTTACGAACTATATAATCAATTGTTTGAAGGATTAATACTCCTTTTCATAACATATGTTGGTATGAATAATATTTTAAAAGATAATATGACTATTGGTTATTTAATTACTTTTAATTCTATATCCATGTATTTATTAAATTCTACAAAAAGTATATTAGAACTATATAAAGATTACTACTACACAAAAAATAGTATTAAAAGAATCAATAATTTAATAAATGTTCAAATAGATAAGTTAGACGAAACAACAAATTTAAAAGTATTAGGAAATATAGAATTTAAAAATACAACATATAGTTACAATAATAGAGATAATGTTCTAAATAGATTAAACATAAAAATTAAACACAGAGATAGAGTTTTATTATTAGGACCTTCAGGAAGTGGTAAAAGTACTATTCTAAAATTACTATATAGATATTATGAAATAAATAGAGAAAGTATATTTATCAATAATATAGATATTAATGACTATACATTAAAAGACATAAGAGATAATATATCCTATATATCACAAAATGAAGTCCTATATACAGATACCATAAAAAATAATATTATCTTAGATAGAGAAATTAATGATATAGAATATTTAAATATTTGTAAGTTAACATATGTAAATGATGTAATTAAAAATAGTAACGAAGGACATAATTTATTACTTGAAGAAAACGGAATTAATTTATCAGGTGGGCAAAGACAAAGAATCATCTTAGCTAGATCATTACTTAAAACAAGTAGTATAGTTCTAATAGATGAAGGACTAAATGAAATAGATATTAAATTAGAAAGACAAATATTAAATAATATATTTAATTATTATAAAGATAGAACATTTATAATCATATCACATAGATTAAACAATTTAGATCTATTTAATAATATCATTAAATTAGAAAGTAGGAATATTAATGAACTTTAATAGCATAGAATTAGATTTAATCTTAGATAGAAAAAAATATCCATACATATATTCCATAACATTTATTATAATCACAAATATTATTATCTTTCTTATTATATCTCTCACTTGTAATTATAAAACTTATTACAAAGTTCTAGGAAAGGTGGTGTATAATAATAACTATTTATTAGAGATACCATGTGAATATAACAATATAGAATATATTATTAATAATAATACATTAAGTATTAACAACAAAATATATAATTATAATATAATAAATGTAGATAATAACTTATATGTAACCCAAGAAAATATTAACTATTTATTAGTATATTTGTCATATAACGAAATACCTAAAATAAATAATTTAGTCTTAGAAGTCAAAATATTAAAAGAAAATAAAAAAATAATCTATTATATCCTAGATTATTTGAAATGGAGGTAAAGTGGAATTAACAGAAAAAGAAATGTATAAAGTATCCGGAGGAGTAAGCTGGGCATTGTTAGCAAGTCTAGCATCAGCAGTAGTATTTTTTATTGGTGCCTTTACTGGATATACTAATCCAACAAAATGTAATAACTAAGAAAAGAAAGGAGAAAAATGGAATTAAAAACAGAAGAAATGCTTAAAATAGAAGGAGGTGGCATTACATCTCCCATGATAAACGCACTAACAAAAGCAGTAACAGCCCTGTATGATTTAGGAAAAGGTTTTGGTAGTGCACTAAGAAGGGCTATATCTGGAAACTATTGCCCTGTTAGGTAAAATATGTTATAATAAAATTGAATTAAGCAAATTGTTGATTTAGAATAGTAACTAATATGAAGCTTATAGAAAGTAACTGGTTGATGGAAAGTTATAGCGAATTATTAGTGAATGGGCTAAAGAGAGATTCTTCGAAATTTTTCTAGTAGAAGAATACGGGATTTCCACCGTTATCAATGGAACGTGTATGATAGTACATGAATATATCTATTTTTATAGGTGGCATAGCAAGATTATAACTCTTGTCCTATTTGGGACAGGGGTTTTTATTTTTATAGGGAGTGATTTACATGAATAATATTTTATTAACCAAACGATGGTGTATTAATTTATATTAATTATTAAAGAAAGGAAGATGAAAATGAAAAAAACAATGATAACAGGCGTTCAACCAACTGGAAATTTTACTTTAGGTAATTATATTGGGGCAATTAAAAATTTTGTAAAACTTCAAAAGGATTATAATTCATATATCTTTATTGCCGACCTCCACGGGCTTACGTCATATCAAAATCCTAAAGACATTCAAGACAGAATATTAGACTTAGCAGCTTTATATATGGCCTGTGGTGTAGAACCCAAATATACAAAATTTTTTGTTCAAAGTGATGTAAATGAGCATAGTGTATTAGGATTTCTAATTGCTTTTCAATGCAGAATTGGTGAATTGTCTAGAATGACTCAATATAAATCAAAAAAAGAAAAACAAGGCAAAGACGGAATAGATTTAGGTTTATTAATTTATCCAACATTAATGGCTGCAGATATTCTTTTATATGATGCTTCCATAGTACCAGTAGGAAAAGATCAAAAACAGCATATTGAAATAACAAGAGATTTAGGAGATAGATTTAATAAAAAATATGGCCACACATTTAATTTACCTGAGTATTATATACCAGAAATTGGTGGAAAAATAATGAACTTACAAAATCCAAGTGAAAAGATGAGCAAATCAGCACCATCAAATGACAAAGGAACTATATTTATTCTTGATGATATAAATATAACCAAAAAGAAAATAATGTCGGCCAAAACTGATAGTAGTAATCAAATATATTTTGATGAAGTAAATAAACCAGGAATTTCCAACTTAATATCTATATTTTCTGCTATAACTGACAAATCAATAAAAGAAATAGAAAATAAATATAAAAATTATAACTATGGTGATTTTAAAAAAGAATTAGCTAATGAAATAGAAAAATTTATTATACCCATTCAAGAAAAATACAAAAAATATAGATATAGCAAAGAATTAATAAATATTTTAAAAGATGGTTCTAAAGAGGCTAGTAAACTAGCATCAAAAAAAATTATTGAAGTTAGAAAAAAACTTGGAATAAAATATGACGACTAAAAATATATATTTTGTCACTAAAAAGCCATATTACAAAATATGGCCTTTTGATTACTTTTATATTTTACGAACTTTTTTACTAACTTGTTCTTTTTCTTTTACTATAACTTTAGTAATATCAACATATATTTTCTTGTTACTTATATCTACAGAAGAAATTCTTACCAAAACAGAAGTTGCTAATTTCATTTTATATCCTGTATCATTAATAATCATTGTCTTTTTTATAGGGTTAGTATTATAATTCCCTAAAGTAACAGGATTAGTATTAACAATAATACCATTATCTAATTTAATAAGAGCTCCTTTTCTATCAATATCAATAATAACTCCTCGGAACTCCACACCAATATAATTAGCCATCATTTTGACAGAACATAAATCGATATAATCTTTTTCACAAGCATCAGCTTGTCTTTCTTTATAATTAAATTCACAAGTATAATCTTCTAAATTACATAACATTTTTAAATCTTCCTCTGTAGGAATATACCATCCATAGTACATATCAATAAGTAATTGATTAATTAAATCAGGAAGTCTTCTTATCGGTGAAGTAACTTGAGCATAATATGGAGTTGCAAGAGCATAATGACCAGTATTTTGAGTAGAGTATTTAGCAATAGAAAGACATCTTAAAAGCATATTTGATATAGCAGGAAACTCGTTGGTTCCTCTATACTTGTTTAAAATACTTTGCATGATTTTAACACCATAAAATTCTTTATTTTTAAAAGTATCACTATCAATATCTTTAATAATACTTAAAGATTTATCAAGTTTAATATTATTTGGCATATCATCAATTCTATAAATAAATGTCCAATCTTCACAAAAAGCTTTTCTAGCTTGACATTCACCAGTTAAAAGAGCAATATTTTCAATAATTCTTTCAGACAGTCCTTCATCTCTCTTATAAATAGATGTAATTGTTCCATTACTATCTTTTTCAATAATCATATCAGAAGAATCAAATACTAAAGATCCGTTGTTAAATCTTTTTAAGTCCATAATCTTTGAAAATTCTAAAGCAGTATCCAATATATCTTTAAAAGGTAAGTAATCATAAGAAATACATCCTGTATCATAATAAGTATTAACATCATTATAATTCATTCTCTTTTTTGAATTAATAACAGCATAATCCATTTGATAATTAACGACTTCACCATTAGGACTAACTTCCATAGAGTAGGCTTTAACCAATCTATCAACACCTTCATTTAAAGATAAAATACCATTAGATAAAACACTTGGTAACATAGGTATAACAACTTCCCCTATATATACACTAGTACTTCTTTCTAAAACTTCTTGAAATAGATGCATTCCTGGTCTAATATAATGACTTACATCCATAATACAAGACACCAGAAGAAAATTTCCGTTTTCAAGTTTTTTAATAGTAAATCCATCATCCAAGTCCTTAGCATTAACAGGGTCAATACTTATAATAGGTAAGTCTCTTAGATCTAATCTTAATTTTCTATCTTCTCCTGTTACTTCCTTAGGTATCATAGAAGCTTCATACATAGCTTCTTCACTAAAGTCTATATTAAACCCTCTATTAATAGCAATAGCCACTTCATCACTATATCTATCAGTATAGTGTCCCATTTTATTTATCTTTGCAATATCATTAATATAAATAGTATTATCATCACTAACTTTATTATCTAAATCAATACAAACTCTATCACCAACGATTAAATTCAAAGCATTAAAAAATTTTTTAGGAACAGATATAGAAAATTCCGTATCCTTAATAACAGGGTTTAAAATTAATTTATCTTGTTTAATACAAACCTCGCACACTATTTTATTAGTTCTTCTTTTTACAATTCCTAAAACAGTTCCTTTATTTAAAGAATAAGGCTTAACTATAACAATATCACCAAAAAGGGCATTATGAGTATCATAGCTTTCAATAGTAATAGTCATATTGTTATTAGTAATTAATCCTCTACCATTTAATCCCTTTCTTAGTTCAGCAATGATAAAATTATCACTAACTATTTCATATTTGTTATTAGAGTTAAGAAATATTTTTTTATCATGTATTAAATCGTTAATTGTTTTCATTAACTCATCTTCACTAATATCAAACTTTTCCAACAAAAAATTAAAACCTTTACTATTCTTTTCCAATTCTTTTAAAATTGTCTCAATCATAATACTTCCCTTCATTATAAATATAAAATAAAATTAATAATATGTAAATATCAATAACGATTATTTTAAAAAATGTTTCAAAATAATTGAATAATTAATAGTTTTATTTTATAATTAAGGATATGAAAGAGGTGACTTATGACTTACATACATAGTTTAGAGAAATTTATATGTTCTAAAGTTAATGATTTAGGTTATAAATTGGATAGCGTAAAGTTAGAAAAATGTTCTATAAAAGAACTAGGGGACTTTCAAGTTAACTTTGCTATGAAACTAGCCAAAGAATATAAGAAAAATCCTAGAGAAATCGCCGAAAAAATATCCGAATCATTAAAGGATAAGTTTGATAACGTAAATATAGCAGGCCCAGGGTTTATTAATTTATCATTAAAGATGGATGACCTAATAGATTATGCTAATAACGAAGGAAATAATTTTGAAAATTTCATAGATGAAAAAAGTGATAAAACTATTATTGTCGATTATGGTGGAGCAAATGCTGCCAAAGCATTACATGTAGGACATATGAGAAGTGCTAATATTGGTGAAGCATTAAAAAGGTTATGTAAATTGTTTAATAAAAAAGTAATCGGAGATGTACATCTAGGAGATTTAGGAAGACAAGCTGGTATGATTATTTCAGAAATAATGATTAATAGACCAGACTTGCCATTCTTTGATGCAAACTATACTGGAGAATATCCTAAGATTGATTTAACTGCAAAAGATTTAGGCATTATATATCCTAAAGCTAATATGGCTGCTAAAAGTGATGAAAAAAGAATGGATTTAGTAAGACAAATAACGGCTGAAATAGACAAAGGAAATAGAGGATATACCGAATTATGGAGACAAATAGTAGATATATCTACTCCAACTATAAAAGAAGTTTATGATACATTAAATTGTCACTTTGAATTATGGGAAGGGGAATTATCTTCAATGAAGTATGTTCCTAGTATGTTAAAAATAGTAGAACCTTATTTATACGAATCAGACGGAGCATTAGTAATGGATGTAAAAAAAGAAACTGATAAAATAGATATTCCTCCATTAATTGTTATAAAAAAAGATGGATCTACTATATACTCAACAAGAGATTTAGCTACTATATATCAAAGAGTAAAAGACTATGACCCAGATGAAATATGGTATGTGGTAGACGAAAGACAATCATTATATTTTGAACAAGTATTTAGAACAGCATATAAATCAGGACTAGTTAAAGATAGTACCAAATTGTATCATTTTGGTTTTGGTACAATAAACGGCAGTGATGGAAAACCATTCAAAACACGTGATGGTGGAGTAATGGAATTATCTACACTAATAGATATGCTAAAGCAAGAAGTAGATAAGAGAATAAAAGAAGAAATTACCGGAGAAGAAAGAAAAGAAATATTAGATAAATTAACTATAGCTACATTAAAATTTACAGATTTACTTCCATATAGAAAAACAGATTATATATTTGATCCAGTAAAATTTTCTTCTCTTGAAGGAAAAACAGGTCCATATGTTCTATATACTGTAGTTCGTATAAAATCCTTATTAAACAAAGTAGACACCGTAGAAGTTAAAATAAATTCTATCCCAAATGACACAATAAAAGATATAATATTAAAAGTAATAGATTTACCTAACATTTTAACTTCATCATACAACGAAGCAACATTAAGCTATATTGTAGATTATTTATATGAATTATGTAATCTATTCAATAAATTTTATAATTCCTATAACGTTATAAACGAAGAAGATAAAAAATTAAAAGATACATATATTGCAACATGCTCATTAGTATATAACATTATACATAATTTATTAGACATATTAGCAATTGATGAAGTAGATAAAATGTAATTAAGACATAAAATTATGTCTTTTTTCTATTCAAAAAAAGAACACTATGTTATAATAAAAATTAGTTAACAAAATATTGATCAAAAAGGAGTAGAGATATGTCAAACATAAAAGTAATGGACGAATTATTATCTAACAAAATAGCAGCTGGTGAAGTTGTAGAAAAAATAGTTTCTATTGTCAAAGAACTAACAGAAAATTCCATAGATGCCAAAAGTAGTGAAATAAAAATTGAGTTAATTGAGTCTGGCCTTCGTGAAATAAAAGTTGTAGATAACGGAATAGGAATGGATAAAAATGATGCCAAATTGTGTTTTCAAAGACACGCTACTAGTAAACTATATACAGACGATGATTTATTTTCTATTGAAACTCTAGGTTTTAGAGGAGAAGCATTACCATCTATTGCCGCTGTATCAGATGTGGTATTAAAAACATGTCAAAAGGGTAGTAGCGAAGGAACAATGATACATATTAAAGGTGGAAAGATAATTGAAGAAAGTTCTTCTGAACTAAGATATGGAACAAGTTTCACAGTAACAAATTTATTTTATAATACCCCAGCCAGGCTAAAACATTTATCTAGTCCTTATTCAGAATTATCTAATGTTATAGATTATGTTAATAAAATATCTCTTTCATATCCATATATTAAGTTTACCTTAATTAACGATGGTAAATACTTATTAAATACTGATGGTTCAGGTAATATATTAAAAGTCATTAATGCTATATATGGCTTAGATGTTACAAAAAGAATGTTTCCAATAGAAGGATGTAATCAAGATTATAATATAAAAGGTTTTATATCATTACCAGAATTAAATAGAGCAAGTAAAAATTATATTACTACACTAGTAAATGGTAGAGTAATAAAAAATGTAACTCTATATAGAATAATAAACGAAGCATATTCTAATTATAAAGAAGATTCTAGATACCCTATAGTAGTCTTATATATCGAAACTGATCCATCATTAATAGATGTAAATATTCATCCATCAAAATTAGATATAAAATTTAGTAACTTTGAAGACTTAACAGAATTAATAAAAGCAACTATAATTAAAGGAATTAAACAAAAGTTATTAATACCACAAGTAGAACCTACAAAAGAAATAAACCCTAATATAGAAAAAAATAAATATGAAAATTTAACATTAAATATAGAAAGAACTATTAAAGAAGATACTCCTACATATAATTATCAAGATATAATAAATCAAGATAATAAATATGAAATAAATTCTAATAAAAAAGATGAAACAAATTTTGAAGAAGACACTATGGTTACACAATTACCAAAAGAAAAATTGCCAGAATTATATCCAGTAGGGCTTTTACATGGAACATATATTGTATGTGAAAATGAAGATGGATTTTATTTAATAGACCAACATGCTGCTAAGGAAAGAATTAATTATGAGAAGTATAGATATATTTTAGGACATCCTAATAATAATACTATAAGTCCATTAATACCCATTATAATAGAACTTCCCCTAGATGAATTTGCCATAATAAAAGAAAATATAGATATATTTGATAAATTAAATATATCTCTTGATGAATTTGGTACACAATCATATAGAGTAATATCACACCCAACGTGGTTTATTCAAGGAAAAGAAGAAGAACTTATAAGAAAGATTATTGAATTAGTTATTCAAAAAGAAAAGAACTTCTCATTAGAAAAGTTTAATGATAATTTAGCTAAAATGATAAGTTGCAAAATGAGCATAAAAGGTAACACTTACATAGACACTCCATCTATGGAGTCATTGATTAATGATTTAAGAAAGTGTGATAATCCATTTAATTGTCCTCATGGTAGACCAACAATCATTCATTTTACTAAGTATGAACTGGAAAAAATGTTTAAAAGGAGTATGTAATGAATAGAATAATTGTAATTACAGGACCTACTGGTGTAGGTAAAACAAGACTAAGTATTACTTTAGCTAAAAAATATAATGCTGAAATAATAAATGCTGATGCTATGCAAGTATATAAAGGACTAGATATTGGCACTGCAAAAATTACTAATGAAGAAAAATGTAACATATCACATCATCTACTTGATATAAAAGATGTTAGCGAAGACTATACAATATATGATTATCAGAAAGATGTAAGAAAAATACTTGATAAAGATGATAATAAAATTTATATTATGGTTGGAGGTTCTAATTTATATATCAAAGCAGCTTTATATGATTATAATCTAAAAGATAATATTATAAATAATAATTATGATGATTTATCCAATGAAGAAATATATCAGAAACTATTATTATTAGACAAAGATATTGTTATAGATAATAAAAATAGAAGAAGACTAATTAGAGCATTAAATTACTATCTAGAAAACAATGAATCTATAAATAAAAATGATAATGGTAATAAATTATTATATAATGCAATATTTATAGGATTAACTACTAATAGAGAAAAATTATACGATATAATTAATTCTAGAGTGGATACTATGATTAATAACGGACTAATTAACGAAGTAAAATATTTTTATGATAATAATATGCTTTATAAGCCTATATTAAATGGAATAGGGTATAAAGAAGTAATAAGTTATCTAAATAAAGAAATAAACTATAATACTATGATAGAGTTAATTAAAAAAAATTCCAGACACTATGCCAAAAGACAATATACTTTTATGAATAATAAAATGAATATTAAATGGTTTAATGTAGATTTTAATAACTTTAAAAATACAGAAGAAGAAGTTATCTCTTATCTTGAAGAATTAATATAACAATTACTATATTAAATGTAATAAAGTTTATATATTATTATAAAAAATTAAAGTCAGAAATGACTTTTTTCTATGCAGAAAGAGGCTTATGTAGCCTCTTTATATATATTTTTATCAAAATTATGTGTTTTATCATCTAAATTACCCAAAGTCTTAGTATCTATCAAAAAGTATGTATCTCTATTTTGATTAGTATCACTTATCGGATCATCCCAAGTAACATCTATATGTAACCATTTTCCATTAACATATACTAAATTCCATATATGACTATCATTACTAATTTTATAATTTTTAATATTAAGACTGTTTAAAAATATAGCCATAGTATCAGAATAACCAGAACAAATACCATAACCTTCTTTAAGTACCCCATATGCAGTATTAGATCTATATGTAGTATCATGAATATTATCTATTTTATATTCATCATACTGGGTATTATTAATTATATAATCATGAATAGCTTTAATTTTTTCAATAGTAGTCATATTTTCAGTAAATATTTTTTTACTCACATTATTTACAATAGAATTAAGCAAAGCAATATCCTCATCTTTATATATATGTTCAATAGCTAACGAAAACCTACCTTTATCATCATAAGTAAAAGAAATAGATTTAAAACTATTATATGGATGTACAAAATTATTCATAATAGATAATGCTTCATTATCTTTAGCAATATTCTCTAAATCACGAACACAATTTACATATTCCTTTTGACATTCCCCATCAGCATAATCACTACCAGTATTAATAACATAATAAATATAATCAATTAATTCTTGTCTATTTTTAACATCATCAGTATAATTTTTAATATATTTAAAATCACTATCTAAATAATAATTATTAGCCTCTGCAATAACATACTCTTTATTCCAAAATATATTATCTAAAAAATTAATAACTTCATCTTTATAAAAATTTAACACTGTAACAATTATAATAGAAATAATCCCAATAGATAGAATTACTTTCCTCATAATACCACCTCTATTTATATAATTCTTTTTTAAATAATTCTAAATTATTATTCATAATAGTAAAATAATTTTCATTAGTATTAGTAATACCACCATCTATACTATACATAGAATTAATAATAATATTCTCAATATTATAGTTTTTAATTAAATCATTAACAACATTATTATTTTCCACACTAGTAGAGTATATATATTTAACATTTCCATCACTAATCATCTTTTTAACTTTATTAACTAAAGAAGAATCAATAGTCTTAACAGGTATTTTAAGATTAGTTCCAACTTTTACATTATCATTAGTAATATTGTTATATGTAAGAATATCACTTAAATTAATATTATACTTAAGTGCAATATCAGATAAAGTATTATTATTACTAATAGTTTCTTCCACAATATTTTCATATAAAGAAATAACAGTAATACCATACTTTTCTAAAGATTTTAATGCTTCATTTGACGTTACAATTGTTTTATAAGAAGCATTACTAAATACATCCTTATAGTCAGCATCTAACTTAGACAATGAATATTGTAATTCTTCATATTTATCATTTATTCCTGTATGTTCCTTATTAGAAATTAAATAAGGATTAGTAACATATTGCAATAATCCATTTTTCGTATTTTGTGCCATCATCAAGTAGTTATATGGATTTAACCATAATTCTTCAATACCATATTCATAATTCATTCCCATAGATACATCTATAAGTTTTAAATCAGTATTAATATTAACCATTTCAACAGAATAATCTCTATCTACATCTAAACTATTAAAAACATATAAAGAACTCTTGGCATATTCATTAAGTTTCTTATCAGATAATTCATATTCTTTAAAATCAACCTCACTAGGATATATACTATAAATTGTCGAATTATTTCCATATAAATATTTAATTAAGTAATTAACTGGATATATTGTTGTATATATTTCAATATCATCCATAGCATCACTCTTAAATAAACTACAACCAGTCATAATAAATAAACATATCACTAATAATATAATTTTACTAAATATCTTTTTCATTTCTACCTCTTTTCATTATAATAATTTTATCAAATATTAATCCCTTTGTAAATCATTTTAATAGACAATAAATTATTATTTTGCTATAATTAATATGAAGGAAGTGTATAACTTATGAAAATTTTTAAAAGATTAAATTTTAATCCAACGAATATAAATTTGTATTATCAAGCATTTACACATACATCTTATAGTAACGAAAACCCCTCTTATGTAAGTTATGAAAGACTAGAGTTTTTAGGAGATGCTATACTTGAATTTGTTGTAAGTGACTACCTATATAAAGAAAGACATCTTGAAGAAGGTGTTATGACTAAGTTAAGAGCAAGTTATGTATGTGAACTTGCCTTAAGTACTTATGCTAAAGATTTAAAACTAGAGGATGATATTAAATTAGGTGGATGTGAAACACAACCTAACAATACTATTCTAGCCGATGTTTTTGAAGCTTTCGTAGCAGCTATGTATTTAGATCAGGGTCTTGAATTTACCAAAAAATTTATTCTTGAAGTAATGGAACCATATATTGAAAAAAACGTTGATTTCTTACAAGATTATAAATCTAAATTACAAGAATTAGTTCAAACAGACAAAAAAAGTGTTACGTACGAAATAATAGATGAAACAGGACCATCACATAATAAAACGTTTACCTGTCAAGTAAAAGTAGGGGATATCGTGATGGGAAAAGGTGTTGGTAGTAGTAAAAAACATGCAGAACAAGAAGCAGCTAAAATGGCATTAGAGAAACAAGCAAAATAAAAGAATTGTTAGCAATTCTTTTATTTTTTATTGATTTTGATTATTCATTTGTATATTTTCATTAGTAGAACTTACCTGATTAATTAATCTTAGCTTATTTCTTAAACAAGTTTTAGCATTTAATTCATCATCTGCTTCTACTAATTTCATTATTTCTTCTAATGTCGTAAATCCTGCCATAACCTTATATAAACCATCTTGTATTAATGTAATTACTTCACCATTATATACAAGGTCACGTAATTGTGCTTTTTTTAGCGAAGCATTAATAGCATCTCTAATTTCTGGTGATATTAAAAGTACTTCTTGAATAGCAATTCTTCCCTTATATCCACCAGAACATTCAGGACAGCCAACAGCTGTATATATTTGATTAACATCAGCTCCTACAAGTTCTTTAAAATATTGTTTTTCAAATGGAGTAGTAGGTCTTATTTTCTTACATTTATCACATAATTTTCTAGCTAACTTTTGACTGACAATTCCAGATAAAGCCGAAGCTAGCAAATATCTTTCAACCTCCATATCAAGTAATCTCTCTATAGTAGTTAAAGAACTATTAGTATGTAATGTAGACAATACTAAATGACCAGTTATAGAAGCTCTAACAGCAATTTGAGCTGTTTCTGTATCTCTAATTTCTCCAATCATTATAATATTAGGGTCTTGTCTTAAAATACTACGTAATACTGTAGCAAAATCTAATCCAATATCACTATTTATTTGAACTTGATTGATTCCTTCAATTTCCATTTCAACCGGATCTTCTACCGTAATAAGATTAGCCCCTTTAACATTTAATTTTTGTAAGAAAGAATATACAGTTGTACTCTTACCACTACCAGTAGCACCAGTTACTAATATAATTCCATTTGGAGCCCCAATCATTTTCATAATTTTTTTATAATTATCCTCAGAGAAAAATAAATACTCAATTCCTTTTAAGCTCCTAGAATAGTCAAGAATTCTTATAACTATCTTTTCACCCTTCTTAGTAGGCAAAGAAGATACACGCATATCAAGATCCATTCCCCCAAGATTTGTTTTAATACCACCATCCTGAGGTAATCTTGTTTCAGTAATATTCATTCCAGACAATATCTTAATTCTTGTAATAACATTATTTTTAACTTCATTAGGAATATCAGCATAATCATTTAAAATACCATCAACCCTAATTCTAACTTTTAATGTACTATCTGTATGGTCAAAGTGAATATCACTTGCCCCAAATTTAACAGCATCCAAAAATATCGAATTAACAACATCTACAACTGGTGTATTTAAAAAATCAATTGTACTATGCATAGTATCACTCTTTCCATACTTTCTATTCAAATACAATTATATTATATAATCAAATAAATTTCAACTAAAAATTAAAATTCACAACAAAGAATTATAACACTACGCCAATAAATAGTTAAATATTTATAAAAGATACTATGGATAATTTAATATATAATCCTTGTTTAGAATTTAAAAAGTAGAATTGTATTATTATAAGTCTACTTTTTTATATAAATTATTACTCTAATTTTTTATAAAGATAAGTATGAGAAGTGATTTGAAGAAAATCTACACGAAATAAAAAGCGTGTAGATTTTTTATAT